>WBZS01000332.1_pt1 | contig 70361 bp, 67 predicted proteins | sample 5204201 | NCBI WGS metagenome assembly WBZS01 (sample SAMN12344357, study PRJNA552823) | activated sludge metagenome | biome: Activated sludge suspended growth; feature: Nitrification reactor; material: Wastewater; isolation source: activated sludge from nitrification reactor of wastewater...
GCATGACGAACACCATCGTCATGGCCACGATCGGGAAGGCGATGCGTTCCCCGTCAGCGTTGGCTTTGCTTTGGTCTGCGGCCAGTAGTTCGGTGCGTAGTGCCGCCGAGCGGGCCCGGAGGGTGTCGTAGACCTGGGCCGACTCCTCACCAGCCATCCGCATGGTGCCGGCGAACTCGTCCAGCGTTACCAGGCCCAACTCCTTGGACAACTCGGTCAGGGCGTCCCATGAGCCAGTGCCGGCGAAACGGCTGCGGGTCAGCGCATCGGCTATGCGCCGGTACGGCCAGGCATCGCCGACCCGAGCGGCATTCTCCAACGCCTGCCGGATCCCGGAGCCGCCCGCCTTGCGTTCCAGCGCCACTAGGTCGATGTAAGCGCCCAGTGCGGCGTTGAATTCGGCCCTGGCCGCTGCCGCGGCATCCTTCAAGGCGATGTTCGGCCACGACCAGGCGGAGACGGCGACCACGACGGTGAGCAGCACCGGCACATACAGCGGGAACTGCAGCATCACCCACAACAGCGCACTGATCAGTGGCACGCCGGCCACCGCGATGGCGACCGCCAGCACCTTCTCACCGTAGAAGACGTGCACCGGACGTCCCAGCAGGGCCAAGTCCTGGGTCGGGATCCTGACCCGCCCGGCGGGTAGGTGACGTTGTGCCCACAGCCCAACCCGATCAGTCAGGTCGAGATCGGTGGCGGTGGCGGTGGCGCGACGCGGACCACCCGTCGGCGACAAGCGGGTCAGGACGTCGGACAGGTCGGGGTGGGCAGGAGCCAGGAACCACACCAGGCACGCCACCCCGCCCATCACCAGCACGCCCGCCAGCATCCACATCTGCAGGCCGGTCATGAGCGGACTCCCGCCACTCGGGCCCGCTCACCCAGAATGCGTTGCGGCCGCGGTGACCGAGACAGGCGCCGCAGCCACGCCACACACCCGGCGAAGGCGGACAAGAGCACCGCCAGGATTACCTGCCCGACGTCGGTGGCGTAGGGGGCGAGGTAACTGCCGGTCAACGCCAGCCCGGCCAGGAGCGCCACGTAGACGCCGGTAATGATGCGGGCCGCGTTGCGGGGCTTGGCCCGGTCGGCCTCGATCTGCCGCCGGGCACGGACACTCTCCGCGACCGACTCCGACAGACCGGTCAGGATCAGCGACAGCCCGTCGCCGCGCTTGTCGGCACCCAGGATCAGCGCGGCCGCGACCAGATCCCCCGTGACATCGTCGAGGTCGTCGGCGAAGGCCCGCAGCGCCAGCTCGGTCGACCAGCGTGCCCGCATCCGCGCCACCAACCGAGCCACCTCAGGCCTGATCGGCGCCGGCGTGGACCGCAGGCTCGCCGTGATGGCACCCTCCAGGCCCTGACCTGCCGTCATCACCCCGGCCAGGTTGCGCGTCCACTCCCCGATCGCCTCCAGCCGGGCAATGGACCGGCCCTCATCGGAGGTCATCAGTAACGACGGCAGCCACAGCACCGCCACCGGCAGCACCACCACCGCCACCACCATGCCGGTGCTCAACCCGACCAGCACGCCGGCCACCAATGCCGCCAAAGTCAGCCAGCGCCGCGGCTTCGTCACCCCCGCCCACCACCGCGAGAAACGGCCAGGTGCACGGCTCGGGCGCGGCGCCCGCGGTGGCTGTGGCATCAGGCCCCACACCGCCAGCAGCAGCCCGCCGACCAGCATGGCGCCGGCGACAGCAGCGAGCAGAGTGCCGGCGGCGGTCACAACCCCGCCCCCCTCACCTCGGCGTCGAACGCTGCGGCGTCGAACCCGGCCTGCACCAGCTGTTCCATCAGCTCATCGGGACGGGTGTAGGCAACAGCGCAATGGCCCGGCACCCGGGCGAATACGACATTGGTCGCGTAGCCGCGGGGCCGCTCGCCCGGAGTGATGTGCAGAATCTCCTCGACGTAGCGGTTCTTACGCGGCGGTTGCCCGTCGCGGCCCGGCGTGACCTCGCAGGCCAGATGCACCACCACGTCGATGGTCTCGCCCAGCTTCGCCGCGGCCAGTTCCTGGCTCACCTGGGGGCCGGCCTCCATCGCACATGTGACCAACTTCGTCATCGCCCGGTGCGCGTTTGCCGCGTGCGTAGTCGAGATCGACCCCGATCCTGACTCCATCAGCTTGATCATGGACCACACCTCGGGACCACGGATCTCCCCCAGGATCTGGCGATCCAGCCGGAACCGGAAACTGTCGATGATCTGCTCCATGGTGGTGCGAGCGCCCGCAACCTTGCCGTCCGCGCCGCGCTCGCCGGACCCGGCACGGGACTCCCACGCATACACGACCTTGTGCTGGTCAGGCATCTGATGCAGGAACAGCTCATATTCGGTTTCGAAGGTGCCGATCACCTCCCATGCGTCGATCTCGGCGCACAGCGCCCGCAACAGGGTCGTCTTGCCTGCACCCTGCGCGCCGGTCACCACGATGGACAACCTTGAGCGCACCACCGCGCGCAGGAACGACGCCATCGTCGGCGTGATCGCCCCCCACGCCACCAGATCGGCCAGCCTCACCTGCCGCACACGGTGCCGGCGGATCACCACCGATACCCCAGCGGTATCGCGGGCTGCGGCCAGCCGCGACCCATCCGGTAGCGTCAGGTGGAGCGAAGGCTGCGCCTGGGTAAACGAGCGCGGATTCTCGGCCCGGGCCGCCAGGAACGCCAGGAAGGTGGCCAGCTCCTCGTCGGATTCGGCGACCGGATCGACCTGCTCCAGGGTGCCGTCCGAGTACTCCACGATCACCCGGTCATGGCCACTGATCAGGATGTTCTCGATCCGGTCGGTGTCGATGAGCGGTTGCAGCCGGCCCAGCCGGAAGCAGGCGTTGAACACTGCCTCGCCCAGCACTTCCTGCTCGGCCAAGCTCCGCGGCTCGGCTGACCGCGCCAAGGCCTCCGCGGCCTGCTCGTCGAGCACCTTTCGGATGATGGCCCGGCCCTCGAACTCCTGGTCCTCCTGCGACCAGCGGGCCTCTCCCATTCGATCTGACAGCCGACGGGCCACATCAACCCGCATCCGGCCGACCAGCGCCCAGTCAACGCCGCCGCCCTGCCCAGACCCCAACGAGACCAGCTGCGACTTCGGTTCACGTCGAGGCTGAACAGCGGGTGCAACTGACTCGACTGGGTCGCCGCCCACCGGCTCGGCGCCGTAGACGAACCCGGAACGCACCCGACCCGCGTCGTCGCCGCCACGAGCGGGCGAGCCGAAGATCGGTAGGTCGAGCAGATCAGCCCTCTCAGACATTGGTCAGCCCTCCCTGGTTGCTGGCACGGGACGCGATCAGCCCCCGCAGCGGATCAATGGCGGCTCCTTCGCACACCTTGCGCAGAGCCGCCCCAGCACCTCGGATGCTTGCCACGTAGCCGGACTGCTCGAACGAGCGATCCGCGGCCGCCTCACCGCCGAACCGAGGCCTCGGCTTGGCAGCGCCCTCACTGAACACCGCTGCCCGTGCCGGATCCCACTCGATGCCGGCCAGCGGCGACATACCGAGCGTCCGGGCGGCCTCCCCCACCCCGTACGGACGGCCCTCGCCCACCATTAACAACCTGGCTTCGTGCCCGGGCAGCACATCCTCAGCCAACGCCGCCGCCCAGGACCGGGCCGCCACCAGCGCCGGCAGGCTCGATCGGGTCACCAACGCCGTCACGTCGCTGTGCGCCACCAGCGGACGTGGCCACGACGCCAAACCCAACCGGCCGGCATCGACGAGCACATCCTGCCCGGTCGCGCTCAAATCCCGCAGCACGCCCACCAACGGCTCCCACAAGCGCGACAACCCCGCGGCCTGATCATGTGAGCGTGACCCCACCAGCACCGAGACGCGGCCTTGATCGCCCAGCGGCATCACCATGCGCGGCAGCGCCTCCGACAGCAAACCGCTGCGGTGGGCCATTACCAAGTCGACCAGGCCCACATGATCGGTGGTGCCGCGCAGGTACCCGGCAAGGATCGCGGAACTGCCCGACGGGTCGGCCTCCACCAGAAGGACCGGGCGGGGCCACGTCAACGCCAGGCCCAGCGCGGTTGTCGTCACCCCGGGCGAACCCGAAGCAGACACCAGCGTAACTACAGCCATCAGCGCACCCGCGAGTCCAACACGACCGCCACCTTTCCGGTCGCAGCTCGAGCCGCCAGCTCCGCCGCATCACTGGATGGCACGACCACGTTGATCACCGTGGCGGTCTCGCTCGTGGTGACGCTCACTACAGTCGCGTCAATCTCGGCTGGCGCCTTCCCGTTGACCTCACCGCCATTGCCAGGGGTCTGCACCACACGGACCGCATCACCAGGGCGCAGCGGTTCCGACGGCAACATGCCCGGCGCGACCGCGATCCCGACCATTGACTCATCACTGCCTGGCACCACCTCGTCGGTTGCCTGGCCCGGCGACAACAGCGTGCCCTGCGTCAAGTCAGCGGCCGCCCGCTGCCCCACGAACCGCTCCAGTTCCGCCGCCGGCACGGTCTTTAACGCCGGATCGACACTCACCCGCACCGTGCCCAGGGCTGCCGCAGTGATGACCTCGCCCCGTGCCACGTCGGCCCGCACCATCACCACCTCGGTGCTCGAGGTCGCCGACGACCACAACAGCACACCCAACGCAGCGCCGGCCACCACCAAGGCGATCGCCACGACCACCAGCAGCGGACGCCGCCGCAGCCGCGGCCCCGCCGCCACCACGCTCGACCCAGTCGCCTCCACCGCGGCGGCGCCCTCCACGGGGTCCTTGCTCTTCGTCGCCATGCTCATCGGTTCGTTCCCAACACCTGGATCTCCCCCACCATCAGCTGCCGCGAACTCGACAGGTCGAACGGGATCTCGCCGGACTGCCCGTACCCCGACCAGCGCGCCACCCAATGCGTGGTCGCCGTCACTCTGTAGGTGCCCTGCTGGGTGTAGGTGTGTCCACAGGTCGGCGACGACTTCCCACCCGTCCCTGGCTTCCACACCGTGCCCTTACCGCACGAAATCGTGGAGCCATCCCCCAGACTCCACTTCAGCGACTCGACCTTGATCGTCATCGTCATACCGCCGGCCCTGATCGTCGCCGGCCCCCACGTTGTCCGGGACGGATCATCCACCCACAACCACACCGGCAAGCCCACCAAGGCCATGGCGTCCGCACCTTTCGGAGCCAACCCAATGTCGATGGGGTCGAGGTCGACCTCAGCCAACAGCGACCGGGCCAACACCTCTGGCGCCACTGTCAGGAAGAGCGGCGAGGCAGTGTCTGACCAGACCGTCACGATCTTTCCGTCGGCGTTGCGGCACTTGACTGGACGAGTCGACTGACCTGGTTTGCCTTCATCGGGCGAGTGATACATGTCGCCCCAGGACGCGACCGTCGAGCAAGACGGGTAGCTTCCCGCTCCATTTCCGCGCCCGCCACCACCGCCACCGCCACCACCGATGTCCACGACCTTGCAGACACCCGTGAACGGATCGCAGACCTTCTTCGTCTTGGCCTCTGCTGAGCTAGCTGCACTACCTACCAACACTGCGGACCCCACGAGTACCCCTGCGAGCATTTGCGCCATGCGGATCCAGACCGTCATGTTCCGCACGCGCCCTTCACCGTCTCAAACCCAGAGACCTTCCATGCCGCATCGTCAGTCTTGCGCACCGTGTACTGTCTCAGAAGGAACGCAGTGATGTTCTTCTGCTCATCTCTGACTACCTCACCGGCCTTGTTTACGATTCGGAGATCGCTCTGGTTCTGGCAAGCAGTAACGATCACCCTGGTGCCGTTGAGACTTGGCCTTGCCACCTTCAGCGCTTCGATCTCTATGCCACCCTCGTAGCGCCAGCCGTTCTTGCGCAGCCGCGAGTACGAGTTGGCGATTGCGTCCGGAACGTCCCCTGTGCCGTACCGCTGCAACTCCTTGACCATCTCCGGGTTTGTGTACTGGGAGGGCTGGGAACCCAACCTCACCGAGGTGTCAACGAGTCCGCGTACAGCTTCGGCGGCGGCCTGCTGGTTAGCACTGAGAGTTGAGCTGGGCGTCGGGGAACCAGACTGTGAAGCCGGCGGTGAGACGGGCGGCGTGCTGATGGAAGGCGGCCGGCCGCTATTCCCGGGCGTCGGCGTTACAGTTGTCGCTCCGGAGGGTGTGCAGCCGGCGATGAGGCCGGCGAGCAATGTTGCGGCCATGGTTGTTGCGGCGCGCTTTGGTGTTGCCATGTGACTTACCTCTTCCCTTCACCCGTCAGATGTCGCCCGTTGCCCGTCCTTGGGACAAATGGGTCTGACCGGAAGCTCCGGTGTTTGTCTGGGCTGCTGGGGTGCTGCGCTCCCACTAGTTGACCCAGGATCTGCGGCGGGTTGGTCGGGCTGCGCCCTGAGGGTGTGCAAAGAGGGTACATTGCCTCAGACGTAGCCTCGTTCTGGTTCAAGCTGTGATTGCCTGGGTTCGTGCCCCAGGCGGCTGCGCCGAAACATATTCCGCGGAATAATCGCGGGTCAAATCGCTCTGACAAGGCGCTAGAGCCTCTCATGGGGTGGTCGGCGCCAGGTGTGGCGGCCGTCTGCGAATCATAGTACAGCGCCTGTGCTGCGTTTTCGATAGGCCGGCAGGGCGCGTCACGCGAGTTGAGGCCTAGTGGCCGACTTGCCTACCCGGTCGCGCTCGGGCCGGGGACGACCAATGTCGGGTTCGTGGATCGGGGGCAGGGATCATCGGAAGGTCACGCTCGTCGGGCAGAGGGGGCAAGTTGGATCGGTCCAGCCGAGTCGCACGTGGGGCATGTGGGCACGCACCCGCCGGTACTCCAGGGGCGGTGCGGCTGTGACGGTGGCTTTGTGTGCCTTTGCTCGCTCGCGCTCGTCCTGGGCTAGTGTCAGCTGGCGGGCTCGTTCGGACTCGGCTCGCTGGCTGAACGATTGACGCGGTGTGTCGTTGACGATCCAGGGTGCGAGTCGGCGGCGGATCCAGCCGCGCACCATGTACGGGCCGATGCCTGTCGCCCCGTCGTAGGGCCACCGCCCGCCGTCGGGCTGCCAGTCAAGGGCGTGATGGATGTCGGTGACCGTCCAGCCCGCCATCAGGAACACCTTGAGGCAGTGACGGAGGTCGCGGATGCTGATCTGGCGCAGTACCGGAAGCCGCCGTTGGAGTTCGGCGGACGCTTCGAGCCGGCCTCCTCGGCTGCTCGTCGTCGACCCGGCCGGCCATAGCGGCACGTTCCGATGGACACCTGACAGTTGCGCGGGCTGCGCGTGCCCCGACCCGGGAGTGTCCGTGCCGAAAGGCGGCTCCGAGCTGGTGGTCTTCTCCTCGCGCGCGCGTACAGGGTGAGCTTCGCTCAATTCCAGATTGGGAGGGGTCTCATTTTCGGGTGCACCAGGGACGCCCCGGATCGCGTCGGAGTTCCCTGGCGAACCGGGAGGCCCTGGCACAATCAACACGTAGAGCGCCGCGTCATTGGGATTGTTGCCTGGATCCGCTCCACCGGCGTAGCGACCCTGGCGCCCGTGGGCCACACGGGCGATGAGCCGCATCTCGATGAGCTGAGCGATTCCGCGTGCCACAGTCGCACGTGATCCCCGCCCAAGACTGCGCTTGCAGTGAGCGATCACGGCGGCCCATGTTGGCCTGGTTGTCAGAGTCTCCCAATCCGCCCAGCACATTAGTGCGAAAGCGACAGCGGTCAGGGTGGCGCGACGATCAACACGCACGCCGGCCACTCCCAGAGTGCGTCGCACATGATCGCGCCAAACGGCCTGCGTCGCTGGTCGGGTGTACCCAACGGGCACAGCATGGCTTACCACCGCCTTGGTAGCCTCACGTGCCGCAGGGACGCGTCTGCGCCTCAGGATTTCCTGGCCACCGCCGGACCGCCTTACGCAAGGGCTGGTCACAGCGCACCCCTCGCCGGGAGCTGCTGCCAAAGGTCTAGTCGCTGGATGCGCCTCAGCTGGCTGTACAGGGAGTTGGGTCGGATACCCAGACGGACGCAAGCACCTGCGAGGCTCTCGCCGGTTTCGAGCATCCACTGAAGGTCCTCGACAAGCGCCCTTGAGTGATGACCCAATGGCCGTCCGGCCGGGTCGTCAATCGCCGCGCTGGTCCACGCGTCCGGCCCCAGCCACCCGTTAGCCAGGGCGCGGCCACGAGTGATCCGACCTGCCAGCGATAGCGGTGCCTCCTGCACACGCAGCCGGTCGTAAACACCGATAACCCGTAGGGCGAGGCCTTCGAAGCTGATGCGCCCGGCGTACAGGCGTGCCAGGTGACAGTCCGAGATACGGAGTTCCTGCGCAAGGAACGTTCGAGTCCAGCTCGCCACTGCGAGCGCCTGAAGGCGGCGCACAACGCCGAGCGAGTGCCTTGACCCATTCTGGGCAGGGCAAGGTATAGTGTTGGCCATTGAATGCCTCGGTTTCTCCTGGATGGCGGAGTTGGGGTTGTCGGGCCCGGGTTTCGCAGGATCCGGCCCATCAGTTCAACGACGAGAGGGCGACCGTCCAGGGTCGCCCTTTCATCTGCTCCTAGGTTGGTGTGAGCATTCGATCCTCCTGTCTTGAGACCTGATGACGCGCAACACGGCCCGGAGAGCCGTCGGTCGCGGCACGCCGATTCCCGCCACAGCGCGCGCCGAGCCGAAGCCATGCTTGGCTGGACATAAACTGGACCCGGATCTGTGCAAGCTAAGTGGACGTGTCGCACTCAGCGCGGTCAGCAGTTCCGCCTAGACCGCCTCGGCGCTGTACTGCTGCTGGAGCCAGGCCTCCACGTCACTGCGGAGGTATGCGACCTTGCGCGCCCCCAGCCTGAAGCTCTTCGGGCCTTGGCCGACATGCCGCCACCACCTGATCGTGGTGGGAGGCGTCCTCAGATACTCCGCAACCTGCTCGGTGTACCAGATCTCCACTTCGTCTCCCATCGCAACCTCCATAACATCACGCTGTCCTTCCAACACTGTGATTGTGGTTGGCCAGACGAGGGCTGTCAAGCATTCAGTTGGCAGCACAACGTGGCGTTGTTAGTCTGTCCGGGTGAATCCGACACCAAGAAGCGATGCTGGCGCCGACATCGGTCCCCTTGGACGATCGTTCGCCGCAGAAGTGCGACGCAGGCGGGAGCAGCGCGGCCTATCTCAGACGGACCTCGCCGCCCTGCTCCGCGACCGGTACGCGCTCAAGTTTCACCAAGCCACAGTCGACAGAGTCGAGAAGGCCGTGCGGCCCTGCAGGCTCGATGAGGTCTACGCAATCGCCGAGGCACTCGGCTGCAGCGTCGATGACATGTTGGACGACTGGTCAACCACCGAGAAGGCCTGGAGGCAACTGGCCGGTATCGCTCTGCGCGCGCGGGAGGCTGAGGCGCGGATCGCGCTGACCGTGCAACAGAACTTGGAGAGCCTTCAGGGCGACCGGATGCGCGTGCAGGCTGGGCTTGAGCGCATGAACGAAGATGGCGGACCTCCGGAAGCTGAGCAGTGGGCGCGCGAGGTGCTGGTGGACCTGAATCGAATCTGGACTTGGGCGGCAGACTTCTCGAAGGCCCGTGCGACAGCGCCGGCCGTGCCGGAGTGGATTTCGGAGGTGCTCGACGCGGGACACTCGGCGACAGATTCGCCGGCAAGGCGGCCGTGACGCGTCCAGGAGGGGGCTGCCCTCTCTCATCACTCGCAGCGCTGACGTCCGGGCACGCGCATGTAGCCGATCGGCTAGCACCGAGTCACACTCACAGGCGCAGCCAGCCAGACCCAACGATCCAGCCGGCAACCAGCGGGAAAGAGAGCACTTGTGGCCAGCATTAAGAGGCGGGAACTGGCAACTGGCGCGATTCGGTGGGACGTCCGCTATCGGCCGCCCGGTGACCACCGAGAAGTGATGAAGTCCTTCACCACCGAGCGCGAGGCCAAGTCCTTCCGCGCCAAAGTGGAGAACGACATCGACCGTGGGGTCTACATCGACCCCCGGCGCCAGGAGGTGACCGTAGCCGACTGGTGCGACGAATGGCTGGCCGGCAAGACGAATCTCGCACCGAAGACTCGCGACCGGTACGAGGGGATCTTGTCCGCCCAGATCCGGCCGAAGTGGCACAGCACGAAGTTGAGGGCACTGCGACACTCCCAGGTGCAGGCCTGGTTGGCCGGCCTGCCGCTAGCGCCGGCCTCGGTGCGGAAGGTCCACCGCGTGCTGTCTCAGGCACTGGCCTATGCGGTCAAGGACGGGAGGCTTGGGGTGAATCCCGCAGCCGGCGCGAGCCTGCCCCGAATCCAGGAGTCCGAGAAGCTGTTTCTAACTCATGAGCAAGTCGACGAACTCGCCGGCCGCTGCTCGGACTACCGGCTGGTCGTGCTGTTCCTGGCCTACACCGGACTCCGCTGGGGCGAAATGGCAGCGCTCCGCGTGAAGCGACTCGACTTCCTGCGCCGGCGGGCGACGATCGCGGAGTCGGTGACGCCGATCAAGGGCGTGATGACCTTCGGGCCGACCAAGGGCCACGAGCGGCGCGACGTTCCGATCCCCCGATTCCTGGTCGATGACCTGGTGAGCCTGGTGGCCGGGAAAATGCCGGACGCCCTGGTCTTCACCGGCGCCCGTGGCGCGCCCATGAGGTCCCAGACCTTCCAGCGCGCCGCGCTCAGCGCAGCTGCTGCAGAGATGGGTCTCGGGGGCTTCACCCCCCACATGCTGCGACACACCGCGGCGTCACTGGCGATCGCATCCGGCGCGGACGTGAAGGTGGTGCAGACAATGCTCGGGCACAAGTCGGCCACGCTCACATTGGACCTGTACGGCCACCTGTTTGGCGACCGGCTCGACGTCGTCGCGGATGCCATGGAACTGGCCCGAGCGGCCGCGGTTTCGCGGGATGCCGGGCTGGTGCGGGATCTTGTGCGGGATGCCAGTGTCGAGGAACGCCGAACGGCCTAGCCAAACTTGCGTTTGACTAGGCCGTTCACCTTGCAGCCCCGACGGGATTCGAACCCGCGCTACCGCCTTGAGAGGGCGGCGTGCTAGGCCGCTACACAACGGGGCCCTAGCTGTCGCACGAAGCGACGACGTGAAGATTACCAAAGCCAGCACAGCTCAAGCGAATCCTCTGCGCTGGGGTACTAGGACTCGAACCTAGACTGACGGAACCAGAATCCGGCGGGCTGCCAATTACCCCATACCCCATCGCTGACCCTTGTCGGGCCAGCGAGGTGCAACGTTACCGAATCCCCGCACGGCCTCCAAATCAGGATCAGGATCAGCGGACGCGCCGCGTCACCGGAGTGGTGACATCCACCCGCAGCCGGCGTCCGAGCAGCACCGCCAGCAGCGTGAACAATCCGAAACCGACAAGATCCCAGACCAGGTCGATCCAGCCGATCGTCTGGGTTGCCTTGACCTCAGCGATCGTCGAGTACAGCCCGGCGTAGCTGAATGCCATCAGGTTGTTGACCACGTGCGCGCCGATGGCAGCCTCGAGACCGCCGGTCCTCACCACCAGCACCCCGGCCAGCAGACCGAACGCGAACCGGTCCAGGAACAGCGGAACGTTCTGGGTGCCGTGGAACAGCGCGAACAGCAACGCCGAGCAGATGACCCCGAACCAGGGCGTCCGCGGCAGCAGGGTCTGGAAGGCCTGCAGCAGGTAGCCACGAAAGAAGAACTCCTCGGCGGCGGCCTGCAGCGGCGAGGTGAGCAGAATCACCACCAGGAAGACCCAGTAGTCCTGCTGCGGCTGCAGTGCCGGGAACGGCTGACCCAGGTGCTGGACGAACAACACCAGGTTGAACAGCACCAGCGCGAGCAGCATGCTCGACAGCAGATAGCGCCAGCGGAACCAGGGGCGCACCGATGCCAGCCAGCGCGGCTGGCGATGATGAACGAACAAGACCACGCCGAAGCTGATCGGGATCAACGTCGCCAACGCGAGATGCCCGGACAGCATCCCCCATGGGGTCTCGAATCGGCCCAGCAACCGCAACCAGTCCGCGAACCCGCCACCGGGCTGGAACAGCAGCCAGCCCAATGCGCCGAGCAGCTGGGAGACCAGGGTCGCGCCGAAGAAGAACAGCAGCACGCCGGTCAGAATGCCGACTACCGAACGCAGCCGCTGCTGCGCGACCGCCCCAGTGAGGATTTCGTCATACCGGACGCCGGTGGGTGTGGGCTCGCTGGCGAAGGCGTCCACCCAGGAGCGCCCGGACGCCGCCACCTCAGTCCTCCGCAACGACCGGGTTGGTCAGGGTGCCGATGCCCGCCACCCGCACCGACACCGAGTCGCCGGGCAGCATCGGGCCGACGCCTTCGGGCGTCCCGGTCAACAGGACGTCACCGGGCAACAGCGTGGTGAAGCTGGTGACGAACTCGATCAGCCGCGGGATCGGGTAAACCATCTGCCCGGTGGTCGACCGTTGGCGGGGCTCGCCGTTGAGCGTGGTTTCGATGCTCAGCTGGCCCGCCTCCTCGATGCTCAGGTGGGTGGAGATCCATGGCCCCAGCGGGCAGAAGGTGTCGTAGCCCTTGGCCCGGCTCCACTGACGGTCCTTGGCCTGCAGGTCGCGGCAGGTCACATCGTTGGCGACGGTGTAGCCGAAGATGACGTCGGCGGCCCGGTCGGCCGGCACCCGGCGGCAGATCCGGCCGATGACCACCGCCAGCTCGCCCTCGAACTGCAGGTTGCCGGTCTCCGGCGGGTAGACGATCGGCTCGCCCGGCCCGATCACCGAGGTGTTCGGCTTGAGGAACACCAGCGGCTCCTCGGGCACCGACGAGTTGAACTCGGCGGCGTGTGCCGCATAGTTCTTTCCGATGGCGACGACCTTGCTGCGCGGAATCACCGGGCTGACCAGGCGGACGTCGTCGAGCAGATGCCGCTCACCGGTGTACTTGACGGGGCCGGCCAGCGGATCGCCGCTGATCGCCGTCACGGTATCGGGGTGCTCTCCGGCGTCCTCGGCCAACTCGACGATGCCGTAGCTGGGATCGCCACCATCGGCGACGTAACGGGCGATGCGCATGAGGGGCAGCCTAGTAGTTGAGGCCGGGGACGAAATCCGTGGCGCGGAGGTCCATCCCCAGGACCACGCCTGCCCGCGCGCGAGGCCGGGGTCAGGATAGAGCGAAGGATAGCCGTTCGACGTCCGGACACGCCCGAAATAGTCACATCAACTAATAGCTGCCAAACTTGGCAGTGGGCAGCCTTCCCCCCTCTCGGTGCCCACTGAGAACTCTCTTGCACGACTCGAAAGGCTTGAAAACCCATGCTGAAGCTGACCGGCTCCCGGAAGTCCACCACCCGCAAGATCACCTTCGCGCTGCCGTCCGACCACCCGGCCGGCAAGGTGTCCGTCGTGGGCAACTTCAACGACTGGACCCCCGGCACCGACCTGCTGAAGAAGCGCTCCAACGGCACCATGAGCGCCACCGTGACCCTGCCGTCGGACTACATCGTCGCGTTCCGCTACCTGGGCGAGAACGGTCAGTGGTTCGACGACCAGGACGCCGACTTCGTGGACGCCGGCGCCAGCGTCATCCTCGCACCGGCGAAGTGAGCTGCAGCGGCGTCCGAGGTGTTCGGACGCCGCATCCCCTGGGAACGCCGGTCAACGCTGTTTAGCGGTCCTGGCCGAGGCGGCGGCGATCGAACCAGTTCGCGCCGCGCGCCTTGAAGGTTCCGAGACCGACCGACCCTCTGGCCACGATCAGCGGGTTCCCCCACGCCGCTTGACTGGGCACCTTGCTGCTGATCGTGCCCCAGGTCTTGCCGAGCCGGTCACACTGCACGCCCCAGCCCTCGGGGATGATCACCACCACTGTGGCGGCGCCCGGCAGCACCTCGAGGTCGATCACCTCGCTGCGTGCGGTTGCCTCCAAGCAGTCCAGCCGGACGTTTTCAACCAGTGCCTGGACGCGCAGGAAGGGCGGCACCTCCCACGGCCCGGTGCGCTTGGCGCCGCTGAAGCCGGCACTGAGGATCAGCGGATCGGCCAGTGAGAAGCCGGGCCGCATCGTGGACGGCGGGACGGGCGTGCGCTGGTACACCGGTGCCGGCGGATAGGGCTCGACCTGCTGCAGGCGGACCGGTGCGGCGTCCGTGGGTGGCCGAAGGTCGGCCAGCAACTGGTCCAGATCGCCGTACGTGCGAGCCGCCGCAGCCGCGGCCGTCCGCTCGGCGAGCTCGTCGGGCGCCAGCTTCCCGTCCTGGGCCGCGCGCTGCAGCTCGGCGACGGCGGCGTCCCGCTCGGCGTTGCCGACGCGGAGGTGCGCGTTCCCCTCGGTCATGCGCCGATCCTAAGCCCAGATTCACCGATGGGCGGCGTAGCGAGCGGCCGCGCAGTAGCCGCAGATCGGCGAATCCGGGCTACGGCCCGCAGGCTCAGTTGTGCTTGGTCAACCCCCAGCGGTAGGCGTCGTAGAGGGCTTCCCAACTGGCTTCGATCACATTGGTGCCGACGCCCACCGTCGTCCAGGTGCGTACGCCGTCCGTGGTGTCGATCAGGGTCCGGACGATGGCGTCGGTGCCGTGCCCCTGGTCGAGGATGCGCACCTTGTAGTCGGTCAGCTCGAAGTCGTCCACATGCGGGTAGGCCTGCTTCAGCGCGGTCCGCAGGGCATGGTCGAGGGCATTCAGCGGTCCGTGTCCCTCGCCGACGAAGGACAGCGACTCGCCGCGGGCGCGCAGCTTCACGGTCGCCTCGGAATCGCCCTCCGGCTTCACCTCGTGCTGGGTGAACACCCGCCAGGTGAGCACCTCGAAGAACTCGTCGGCAAGACCCAGTTCGGCGCGCAGCAACAACTCGAAGCTGGCGTCGGCCGACTCATAGCTGTAGCCGTCCATCTCACGCTGCTTGACGACATCGGTGATCCGGCCGGCCAACTCGCGGTCGGACAGGTCGTAGCCGAGTTCCTCACCCTTGAGCTGGATATTCGCCCGCCCGGCCATGTCCGAGACCAGCATGCGCATGTCGTTGCCGACCAGGGTCGGGTCGATGTGCTGGTACAGGTTGGCGTCCACCTTGATCGCGGAGGCGTGCAGGCCGGCCTTATGCGCAAAGGCGGAGAAGCCGACGTAGGGCTGCTTGGTGCCCGGCGGGATATTGGTGACGCCGGCGATGGCGTGGCTCAGCCTCGTCGCGTCCCGCAGCGCCGACTCGGGGACCACCGACCAGCCGTACTTGAGCTGCAGGTTGGCGATCAGCGTGATGATGTTGGCGTTGCCGGTGCGCTCGCCGTGACCGTTGACGGTGCCCTGGATGTGCATCACGCCGGCGTCCACCGCGGCCAGCGTGTTGGCCACCGCGCAGCCAGTGTCGTTGTGACAGTGGATCCCGAGGTCGACGCCGATCGCACTCGCTGCGGTGACCACGTCCCCCATCTGGGCCGGCAGCATGCCACCGTTGGTGTCGCACAAGACGGCCACTTCGGCACCGGCCTCGGCCGCGACCCGGACGCACTCGAGGGCGTACGCGGGGTTCTCGCGGTAGCCGTCGAAGAAGTGCTCACAGTCGACGAACACCCGCCGGTCGGCCGCCACCAGGTGGCTGACGGTGTCCCGGATCATCTCCAGGTTCTCTTCGAGCGTGGTGTGCAACGCCCGCAGCACATGCTCGGAGTGGCTCTTGGCGACGATGCAGATGACCGGCGTCCGCGCGTCGATCAGGGCTTGGACCATCGGATCCTGCGCTGCTGTCGTCCCGACCCGCCGGGTGAAGCCGAAGGCGACCAGCTCGGCGTGCTGGAGCGTCAACTCACCGTCGGCGGCCGCCGCGAAGAAGGCGGTGTCGTTGGGGTTGGCGCCCGGCCAGCCACCCTCGATGAAGTCCACGCCGAGCTCGTCCAGCAGCGCCGCGATCCGCAGCTTGTCGGAGACAGATAGCTGCAGGCCCTCCTGCTGCGCCCCGTCACGCAAGGTGGTGTCGAAGACATGGAAGGTGTCTGGTGCGGCAGGAAAGCTCGACATTGTGCCCTCGTTCGTGGAATGGGAGGTCGCGCGGCGATACGCGATAACCAAGTGAGTGTGCCGCTCGGACGGCGAGCGCGTTCCAGAGATCTCAGGCACTGAGATCACGGTGACGCTGGTGAGACGCCGACGCCTCGTCCTCGGGGCAGGGTGTCCCCGCCAGGCTTGGGTACGTCACTGGCGCGGCGTTTGATCCGGGCGACCATTCCGGAGTAAGACAGGGCCATGGCCATCACCAATGTCCGGGGCACGCCGGTCGCGACCGCCGGCGATCCCCCCTCCGTCGGCTCAGCGTTGCCGCCGCTCGAACTGACCCTCCCCGACCTGTCCGACGTCACGCTGGACGATTTCAGTGGGCGCAACCTCGTGTTCAACATCTTTCCCAGCATCGACACCCGGGTTTGTGCACTGAGCGTGCGGAGGTTCAATGAACTGGCGGCCGGGCTGGCCGACACCACCGTGCTGTGTGTCTCGCACGACCTCCCCTTCGCGCTTGGACGCTTCTGCGGAGCGGAGGGCATCGAGAACGTCGTGGTCGCCTCGGCGTTCCGCTCCGGCTTCGGCCAGGACTACGGCCTCACGCTGACCGACAGCGTGATGCGCGGCCTGCTGGCGCGGACCGTCATCGTCGCCGGAGCGGACGGCATCGTCCGACATGTCCAGGTCACCGAAAGCACCAGCGACGAACCGGACTACGACGCCGCCATCGCCGCCCTGTCCTGACCGACGTCCCCCGACTCTTCAGTCTTCCGACGGGCAGATTCCGGGAGGCGGGGACGGTTCCCTTGGTCACCAACGGGCCTGCAGGCGGACCCTCGAAATACGAGGACTGTGCCTGACTGATCGTCCGACCGGCCAGCATTACCCTGTCGGACGTGTCATCCACCAGCCATTCGCCGAGCACCCCACTGGCGTCGGTGATGATGCTGGGCGCCGGTGTCCTGTTCGGGACGACCGGCACCGCGCAGGCGTTGGGCCCGGACGGGATGGACCCGCTCAGCGTCGGCGCCGTCCGGCAAGTGAGCGGCGGACTGATCCTGGCCCTGATCGGCATCGTCGCCTGGCTGCGGCGCGAGGGCGTCCGCCTGCCGCGACTCACCACCAAGCTCGGCTGGGTCCTGCTCGGCGGGGCCTCGATCATGGCCTTCCAGGCCACCTTCTTCGCCGGCACCCGGGCCAACGGGGTCGCCGTCGGGACGGTGGTTGCGCTCGGTTCCAGCCCGCTGTTCGCCGGCCTGTTCGAGTGGCTCGCCGGGCGGCCACCCAGCCGGCGCTGGCTGACCGCCACTCTCGTGGCGGTCGTCGGTCTGGTGCTGCTGTCCGGTGCGCTCGGCGGCACGTCCCCCCTGGCCCCGCTGGGCCTGCTGCTCTCGGTCGTTGCTGGAGCGGCCTACGCCGCCTACGCCGTCGCGGCGGCCACGCTGCTGCGGCAGGGCACCCGCGCGGTGATCGCCACGACAGCGATCCTCGGTACCAGCGGACTGATCGCCGCCGCGCTCCTGCCGTTCGTCGACGCACGTTGGCTGGCCGAGCCGTCCGGTCTGGCGATGGCGTTCTGGCTCGGCCCGGTGACCGTGGTCGCCGCCTACCTGTTGATGGGGACGGCGCTGCGCACCCTATCGGCTTCCACGGCAGTCACCCTCGGACTGGCAGAGCCGATCACCGCGGCCACGCTGGGCGTCGTGGTGCTGGGCGAGACGCTGACGGGAATGCAGTGGGCGGGACTTGCTGCTGTGCTTGCCGGCGTACTGATCGCCGGGACCCGCGGTCGCACCCGGGTGGCGGAGCGGGATATTCCCGCGCAGCCCTGAAACCCGCGGTCCAGATGCCTTCCGATCGGCTGACACGCCGAGCCTGGCTCAACTGGCCCGCACCTCTCGGGCGACCCTGACACCATTGGACAGGCTCAGTCCCTGGGCCGTCTCAATCGCTGGCCGGCTCAGACCACCCGACGAAGCCAGCCGTGGGTGTCCTCGGCCCGGCCGTACTGGATGTCGAGGATCGCGGCACGAATCTGCAGAGTCTGCTCGCCGGGTTCCGCAGCCACCACGTGATTGCCCTGACGGGAGCGGAACTCGGCCACCGGTGTGAGCACCGCCGCCGTGCCGCAGGCGAAGGCCTCGACGATGTCGCCGGAATCGACCCGTTCGAAGATCTCCGCGATCGGGATGGTCCGGGCGATCGGACGCAACCCGAGGTCGGACGCCACGGTCAGGATCGAGTCCCGGGTGACCCCCTCCAGGATCGTCCCGGTCAGCGCGGGCGTGATCAGTTCGCCGTCGGCGGTGATCACCATGATGTTCATGCCGCCGAGTTCCTCGGTGTTCACCCCGGTGCCGGCATCGGCGAACAACACCTGTGAGCAGCCGTGATCCGCACCCTCGTACTGGGCGATCAGCGACGAGGCGTAGTTGCCGCCGCACTTCGCCGCACCCGTGCCGCCCTTTCCGGCCCGGCTGTACTCGTCGGTGACCCAGATGTTCACCGGCTTCACGCCGCCGGGGAAGTAGGGCCCGACCGGGCTGGCGATCACCGAATAGGTGACCCGCTCGGCGGCCCGCACACCCAGGAACGGCTCATTGGCGAACATGAACGGACGGATGTAGAGGCTGGCCTCGCCGGCCGCGGCGTCCGGCGTCCAGTCCGCATCGATCCGCACCAGTTGCTCGATCGAGGTGAGAAAGTCGTCGGTGGGCAACTCGGGCAACATCAGCCGACGCGCGGACGCCTGCAAGCGGGCCGCGTTGCGCTCGGGACGGAACAGCCAGATCGAGCCATCGGCATGCCGGTACGCCTTCAGGCCTTCGAACACCTCCTGCGCGTAGTGCAGCACCGCGCAGGACGGATCGAGCTGGAACGGACCGTAGGGGACCACTGCGTCGTCACCCCAACCGCTGTCCCGCAGCCAGGTCGCCACCACCATGTGATCGGTGAAGTGAACACCGAAGCCGGGATCGGCATGGATCTCGGAAACGCGGTCCACGTGGGCAGGTGCGGGGTTGCGGGTCAGCGGAAAGGTCAACGGCATGGGCAGGACAATACTCGCGCGGCGTGGTTATTCGGGGCCCATGGAGCAACCTGGGTTGACAATCTGGTCCCGTCAACCTAAGTTGCTCCCATGATCGCCGTTGAGGTGGCGCGTACCGCGTCCGACACCAGTGACCCGATGTCGGGGCTGCGCGCGGTGGCGTCGCTGCGCCGGGTCGCTGACATGCTCGAACTGACCCAGGTCGAAGAGGCGTTGCGGACCGGCCACGGCTGGCCCGAGATCGCGGCCGCGCTCGGGGTCACCCGGCAGGCGGTGCACAAGAAGTACGCGCGAAGAGTCGCGGCCGAGCTGCGCGGAAGGGCGAACCGATGACCATGCTGCTCACCAGCCGATGGGCCGGGGCCGCGCAACTGGAGGCGGCACGGACCCGGGCGGCCGAGATCGACATCGACCATCTCTACCTGGGTCTGCTCGCGGTCGGCGGCCAGGCGGCCCGCATCCTCGGACGGCACGGCGTCTCACTGACCACAGCCCGGCGACGCGTCCGCGAATTGCTGGCCAGCGACCTGGACACGCTCGGCCTCGCCGCCGCGGAGTCCGTTCTGCCCCCGCCCCGGGCGGCGCGCGACATCGACATCGCCGACTGGCGGGCCACTGACCGCGCCTACCAACTGGTCAACCAGGCACCGCTTCGCGACGGCACCGCCGCTGCCCTCGGCGCCTTGATCGAGGAACCCTCGGGCGTGGTCAGGCGACTGCTCGCGTCCGACGGCGTCGATCCGGACGGGTTGCTCACCGAACTGGCGAAGGGCACACCCGAGCCCGCCGCGGTCGAGCGAGTCGACGCCGACCCAACCGTGCTGCCACCGCCGTCGAGTGCGAACCGGATCCGGCACTATCTGTCAGCCTCGCCGCAGCTGACCGCGGACGCCCTCGCCGATCCGGCGCTGCTCGCGGTCTGGGCCTATGACCCGAAACGATCCGAGGTGAGCGCGGACGGCGAGACTGTCCGCCACAGCCGGGGCCGCAAAGACCTCACCCTCCGCATGCACCACGTCCGCCGGGCTGAGGGCGCATCGGACGTGGTCATCTGGATCCACGAAATGGTGGACGGCCGGCACGCCGGCCAGCCGCTGCGCTACGACCGCTTCGAGATTGTGCCCGCGACCGGCGGCACGGAACTGGTGCACACCGCAGGCCAACGCAGCTTCGGCGTACTGGGCAGGATCGCCGGCCCGGCATCGGCCAGGTTCGCCGGATTGGGCATGCTCTACGCCGCGCACCGGATCGGAATGGAGATCGCCGACCGGCAACCGGAGTAGCCGCTGATCGATCCCGTCGAGATCCCCCGACCCCGCTGACCGAGCTTGTCCAGATCCCCCGACCCGCTGATCGAGATCCCTCCTGAGCCGAAACGGGTCTCGACAAGCTCGACCAACGGCGGGTTCCCTGAGACGCGCGTCTCAGCCAGTGGGCGGACTTCTACAGTGACGCCATGCCGCAGAACATCGCTGTGATCCCGGGTGACGGGATCGGTCCCGAGGTCGTCGCCGAGGGCTTGAAGGTCCTCAAGGCCGCTGTCGGAGACGACGTCTTCGACTTCACCCACTACGACCTGGGCGCCGAGCGCTGGCAGCGCACCGGCGAGGTGCTGCCCGAGTCGGTGCTGGCCGAGCTCGCCCAGGCGGACGCCCTGATCCTCGGCGCGGTCGGCGCCGCCCCCGGTTCGAAGGCGATCCCGTCCGGGCTGTTGGAGCGCGGCCTGCTGCTGAAGTTGCGGTTCGCCTTCGACCACTACGTGAACCTGCGGCCGTCCAAGCTCTACCCGGGCGTCCTCACTCCCCTGTCGGACGCCGTGGTCGCCCGCGGCCCGATCGACTTCGTGGTCGTCCGCGAGGGCACCGAGGGTCTGTACTGCGGGGTCGGTGGCTCGATGCAGACCGGCACCGACTTCGAGGTGGCCAACGAGGTGTCAGTGAACACCGCGCGTGGCGTCGAGCGGGTCGTGAGGGACGCCTTCGAGCGGGCCATGCGCCGCCGCAAGAAGGTCACCCTGGTGCATAAGCACAACGTGCTGGTGAACGCCGGCGGCCTGTGGAACCGGATCTTCACCGCCGTCGCCGCCGAGTACCCCGAGGTGACCACCGACTACCTGCACGTCGACGCGACCATGATCATGCTGGTGCAGGATCCGCAGCGCTTCGACGTGATCGTCACCGACAACCTGTTCGGCGATATCGTCACCGACCTGGCAGCGGCCGTCACCGGCGGCATTGGCCTGGCCGCCTCGGCGAACATCAACCCGTCCGGTGCGTTCCCGTCCATGTTCGAGCCGGTGCACGGCTCGGCCCCGGACATCGCCGGCCAGGGCATCGCCGACCCGACCGCGACCATTTCGTCGATGGCGCTGCTGCTCGACCATCTCGGACGCCGTGACGACGCCGCCCGGATCGACGCCGCCGTGGACGCCGACATCGCCGCCCGCGGCACCGAGCGCCGCTCCACCACCGAGGTCGGTGACGCCATCGCCGCCCGCCTGCGCTGAGCTGCCCCTACTCGGTAGAACCTAGGGGGCCGGGTCGTCCGGATCGTTGCGGCGCCACACCCGCAGCGGCTCACGGAAGAACCAGCCGCGCAGCCACCAGGTCAGTTCGATCAGTGCCGCCCCGATCAGCCCGACGGACAGGCCCAGGGTCATCGCCTCGGTGTTGCTCACGTCGAGCAGGAACAGTGTCTGGGTCAATGGCCAGCTGAAGATCAACAGATAGGCCAGCCCGGAGACCAGCACCAGCGCCACCTTCCACCACTGGTACGGACGGGCCACCACCGCGAGCACCCACGTGGCGGCGACAATCATGCAGGCCAGCGTCGCCGTCGTCGCCTGGCGCATCGCGGACGCCTCGGCACCCGGTGCGGGCAGCACCAGCAGGTAGGTGACGAAGGTCGTCACCGCCACGATCACGCCCGCCGGAACCCCCAGCCGCAACACCCGTTCCACAAATCCGGGACGGGCCCGTTCGGTGTTCGGGGCCAGCGACAGCAGGAAGGCGGGGATACCGATGGTGAACCACCCGGTGATGGTGATGTGGATCGGCAGATACGGGAACGGCGCTCGCCACAGCACCACCAACAGGGCCAGCAGCGCCGAGTAGATCGTCTTGGTGAGGAACAGGTTGGCGACCCGTTCGATGTTGCCGATCACTCGGCGGCCCTCGGCCACCACATGCGGCAGGGTGGCGAACCGGTCGTCGAGCAGCACGATCTTGGCCACCGCCCTGGTCGCCGGCGAACCCGAGCCCATGGCGACGCCGAGGTCGGCGTCCTTCAACGCCAGCACGTCGTTGACGCCGTCGCCGGTCATCGCGACGGTATGCCCGCGTTCCTGCAGCGCGGCCACCATGGCGCGCTTCTGGTGGGGGGTGACGCGTCCGAAGACGTCGTTGTGGTCGACCGTCTCGGCGAACTCGCCAGGGTCGGCGGGCAGCGTCCGGGCGTCCACCGCGTACGCGGAGACCACGCCGAGCGCGCTGGTGACCGCCCCGACCGAGGCTGCGTTGTCGCCCGAGATCACCTTGAGTGCCACGCCCTGGTCGGCGAAGTAGGCCAGCGTCTCGGCGGCATCCGGACGGATCCGCTGGTTGAGCACGATCAGCGCCGCGCCGGCCACCTCCCCCGGTGCCAGCGGGTCGTCGACCCGATGCTGGGCGGTGCCCACCAGCAGCACCCGGAGGCCGCCGGCGGCGATCTGCTCGGCCTCGGGCGCGACCGCCGAATCGGGCGCGGCCAGCACGTCCGGCGCGCCGATCACCCAGCTGACGGCCGCGCCGTCCGGACCGGCGAAGGTGGCTCCGGACCACTTCTTCGCCGAGGTGAACGGTGCCTTGGCGAGCACCGGCCAGCGAGCTGCTGCCGGCCCGAGCTCCGCCGCGACGGCCTGCATGGACGCGTTCGGCCGCGCGTCGGAGGCGACCAACTGCCGCAGCGCCTCACCGACCTCGGTGGCTTCAGCGCCGTCCACGAGCCGCAGTTCGCCGAAGGTCATGCCGTTCTCGGTCAGCGTGCCGGTCTTGTCGGCACACACCACGTCCACCCTGGCCAGACCCTCGATCGCCGGCAGTTCCTGGACGAGGCACTGCCGCTGGCCCAGCCGGACGACCCCCAGCGCGAACGCGACCGCAGTCAGCAGGATGAGCCCCTCGGGCACCATCGGAACCAGCGCCCCGGCCATCGCCAGCATGGCGCGGCGCCAGTCGTTGCCGACCTGGAACAGCTGCACCCAGATGGTGGCCAACCCGACCGGCACCAGCACCCAGGTGATCACCTTGAGGATCTGGTTGATGCCCTGGGTGAGCTCCGATTTCACCAGTGTGAAGCGGGCCGCCTCGGCGGTGAGCTGCGCGGCGTAGGAGGCGCTGCCGACCTTGGTCGCCCGGTACGTTCCGGTACCCGAGACCACGAAACTGCCGGACAGCACCTGACCGCCCGGCGCCTTTGGCTCGGGGTCGGACTCACCGGTCAGCAGGGACTCGTCCACCTCGAGGTAGTCCGCCTCGATCACCACCCCGTCCACCACGATCTGGTCTCCCGGGCCGACCTCGATCAGGTCGTCGAGGACGATCTCTTCGCGGCCGTACTCGCGGGTGCTGCCGTCGCGGCGGATCCGTGGCCGGGCCTCCCCCACCACCGCGAGGTTGTCCAAGGTCTTCTTGGCGCGCAACTCCTGAATGATGCCGATCGCCGAGTTGGCGATGATCAGCAGGCCGAAAGCGGCGTTGATCCACGACCCGGTGGCCAGCACGCAGACCAGCAGGGCGGCCAGAATGCCGTTGATCCGGGTGAAGACGTTGGCCCGGACGATCTCACCGGCACTTCGGCCGGAACGCGGCGGCAGATCGTTGCGCTGGCCGCGGGCCACCCGTTCGGCGACCTCGGCTGCGGAGAGTCCGGGGTCAGCGGCCTGCGTGGGCATGGTCACCCGGCCAGCCTGCCATACCGCGGACGAGCCCTCACCAATGACTCAGCGGGGACGGGTCCATGGACCCGTCCCCGCTGCTGCAGATGGCTGAGCGAAGCGCTGATCTCGTTGGTCGAGCTTGTCGAGGCCCTGGACGACCTGTGCTGCCAAGGGGTTTGGACAAGCTCAACCAGCGGTCGTTGCGTTGATCAGCGCTTCCTTCTTACCCGCGGTTGTCGGTGACGCCGGTCGGGCGCGCCCAAGCCGGCGGCACGTAGCTGACGTCGATACCCGAGTCGGCGAGCTTCTCACTGATGCGCTGCAACTCAGCCTCGCTGGGCAACTCGTTGGTCACCCGCAGGAACTCGACGCCGACATCGATCCGCTCGGCCGGGAGCAGACCGTCACGGACCATCCGCTCGGCCAACTCACGAATCTCGTCCTCGCTGAGCCTGCGCCGGAGCACGGCGAGCAGGGGGACGTAGTCCGCCTCGGGAATCCCCTGCGGGTATCCCCCCTTGAGCCAGTTCACGATTCGTTCGATTCGTGACATCTCGGTGTGGCCCCCATCCTCCTGGCTGGGCGGGGCCGCCATCGACGCCTCCAGGGGCCAGCCCCCCTGGGCCAGTCTGCTGGCGACGCGCCGGACGTCGGCCTCCGACGGTTCCTCTAGTGCCGTTCGCCTGATCAGTTCCCTGATCTGCTCATCGCTGTCGGCGGACTCATTGGAGAATCGTAGCTGGTAAGCCAGTTGCTCGACCTCAACATCGGTGAGTGAGCGCCGCAGGATGCCCAGCAGCGCCACGTAGTCATGCTGCGGAATGCCCTCGGGGTAGCCCGCGCGCAACCATTGCAGGATCCGCTCGAACAGCCCGGTTCGATCAGCCATTGGGGGATGCGCTCGCTTCCTACTTCTTGATGAACGTCGGGAAGAAGTGCTCGAAGGACACCTTGTAGCCGAACCCGGACGAGATGATGATGGCCAGGCCGATGGCGATCACCGCCAGCACCAGCGCGAAGGTGATCCAGGCGACGATCTTCATCATGGGCTTGCCCGCGTCCCCGCTGATCTCAGCGGAGCCTCCGGCGCCCGCCGCGAGCGCGCGGATTCCGAATGCGAACAGGGCGGGCAGGCCGGCGCCGATCAGGATCGAAGCCAGCGCGACCTGGCCGAGTGCGTTACCAAACAGTTGAAACATGTCGTGATCTCCTTCAGGCCTTGGCGTCGACGGACTCGGCCGAGGCCACGGAGGCACCCGGCGTGGAATCGGCTTGCCACTCGTCGTTGACATTGCCGGCGTGCACCGCGGTCTTGCGCGAGTGCGCGATCATCCAGCCGGTGAGGCCGAGCAGCAGCGCGAACACCAGCAGCGGGCCGGCGTAGCCGCCGAGGCCGTTGCCGACCCAGAAGCACACGGCGCCGACGATGCCGGCAGCCGGCAGGGTGATGAACCAGGCCAGCACCATCCGCATCGCGACGCCCCAGCGGACGTCCGCACCGCGCCTGCCCAAGCCGGAGCCCAGGATGGAACCGGTGGCGACGTGGGTGGTGGACAGCGCGAAGCCGAGGTGGCTCGAGGTCAGGATGACTGCGGCCGAGGAGGCCTCAGCAGCCATGCCCTGAGGCGACGAGATCTCGACCAGGCCCTTGCCCAGGGTGCGGATGATCCGCCAGCCGCCGGTGTAGGTACCGGCTGCGATGGCAACGGCGCAGGCGACCTTGACCCACAGCGGCACCGTTTCGGTGTCGGTCTGCACGCCATAGGCGATCAGCGCCAGCGTGATCACGCCCATCGTCTTCTGGGCGTCGTTGGTGCCGTGCGCCAGCGAGACCAGCGACGCGGTGCCGATCTGGCCCCAGCGGAAGCCGCCCTCGGCGTAGCGCTCGGCGACGCCGGTGGTGATTTTGTAGACCAGCCAGGTGCCGATGGTCGCAACCAGCGCGGCGACGACCGGGGACGCGAAGGCCGGCAGGATGACCTTGCCGACGACGCCGTCCAGCTTGCTGCCGTCGCCCATCCAGTTGACGCCGCCGAAGCCCAGCGCCGCGGCGGTGGAGCCGATCAGGCCACCGAACAGCGCGTGCGACGAGCTCGACGGCAGGCCCAGCAGCCAGGTCAGCAGGTTCCACAGGATGCCGCCGATGAGGCCGCAGAAGACGATCATCAGCAGTTCGTGACCGTTGTTGGCGAGCAACTCGGGGTTGGGTGCTCCGCTGGAGTTCTGCAGCCGCACCACCGCGTTGGTCACGGTGAGCGCGACCTCGACGGACAGGAACGCGCCGATCAGGTTCAGGACGGCCGACAGTCCGACGGCGGTCTTCGGCTTGAGTGCGCCGGTGGCGATCGAAGTCGCCATGGCGTTGCCGGTGTCATGGAAGCCATTGGTAAAGTCGAACGCAATGGCGGTGCCGATCACCAGGATCAGCAGAAGTAGCTCGATTGTCACATCGGGAAGCCTCAACCTCGTGGGTGAACGAGTGGCCCCGTGCAGGTGAACGGAAGGTGTCCTCGGCCGGTCGGCTGGACCAAATCTAGCGCCCCCTGCCACCAGCGTTCGCGCCGGCGATCAGCGTCCGGACGGCAGAACGGGCGCCTGCCCCCTTGTGGGGAGCGACGCCCGTTCCTGATGCGTCCCGCGGTGGGGGGACGCACGTCCTCGATCAGCGTGCGGCGGTGCCTTCGACGTAGTCGTCGTCGTGGCTCTTCACCCACGCCATCAGCTTGCGCAGCTCACGACCGGTGCCCTCGATCGGGTGCGCCTCGCCCTCGGCCCGCAGCCGCTTGAACTCGGGTGCACCGGCGTCCTGGTCGTCGATGAACCGCTTGGCGAACGCACCGGACTGGATGTCGGCCAGCACGCCCTTCATGTTCTCCTTGACCCGGGCGTCGATCACCCGCGGGCCCGACACGTAGTCGCCGAACTCGGCGGTGTCGGAGACGCTCCAGCGCTGCTTGGCAATGCCGCCCTCGTACATCAGGTCGACGATCAGCTTCAGCTCGTGCAGGCACTCGAAGTAGGCCACCTCCGGCTGGTAACCGGCCTCGGTGAGCACCTCGAAACCGGCCTGGACCAGCGCTGACGCGCCACCGCAGAGCACCGCCTGCTCGCCGAACAGGTCGGTCTCGGTCTCTTCGGTGAAGGTGGTCTTGATGCCGCCCGCCCGCAGGCCGCCGATCGCCTTCGCGTAGGACAGCGCCAATGGCCAGGCCTGGCCCGACTCGTCCTTCTCAACGGCCACGATCACCGGGACGCCGCGGCCCTCGGAGTATTCCCGACGCACCAGGTGGCCCGGGCCCTTCGGCGCGACCATGCAGACGTCGACGCCGGCCGGCGGCTGGATGTAGCCGAACCGGATGTTGAAGCCGTGGGCGAAGAACAGCGCGTCGCCCTCCTGCAGGTTCGGGGCGATCTGCTCGGCGTAGATGGTGCGCTGGAACTGGTCCGGCGCCAGGATCATGATCAGGTCGGCCTCGGCGGCAGCCTGGTCGACGGTCACCACCCGCAGCCCCTCGGACTCGGCCTTGGCGGCCGACTTCGAGCCCGGACGCAGCCCCACCCGGACGTCCACCCCGGAGTCGCGCAGCGACAGCGCGTGCGCGTGCCCCTGCGAGCCGTAGCCGATCACGGCCACCGTGCGGCCCTGGATGATCGAGAGGTCGGCGTCGTCGTCGTAGAACATCTCTGCCATATGTCTTCCTAACTGACTAGGTACTGACTAGTTGTTGCGCACGGGCGTGCGGGTCTTGTCGGACTTGGACCGGTCGGTGAGCGATTTGCTGCCCCGTCCCAGCGCAACCAGGCCGGACTGGACGAGTTCGCGCACCCCGTAGGGCTTGAGCATCTCGAGCAGGGCCTCCAGCTTGTCGGGCGATCCGGTGGCCTCGATGGTCAGCGATTCGTTCTGGACGTCGACCGTCTTGCCGCGGAACAGCTGGACGATCTCGATGATCTGGCTGCGGCTGACCGGATCGGCCTTCAGCTTGATCAGCACCAACTCACGGCGCACCGCGGAATCTTCCAGTTCGACGATCTTGAGCACCTCGACCAGCTTGTTCAGCTGCTTGGTGATCTGTTCGAGGAACTGCTGGTTTTCCACGCCCACCTGGAGCGTGATCCGGGACAGCTCCGGACGCTCGGTTGGCCCGACCGCCAGCGACTCGATGTTGTAGCCGCGGCGAGCGAACAGGCCGGCGATCCGAGCCAGGACACCCGGCTTGTTCTCGACCAGCACGCTCAGCGTGTGCGTCCTCACAGTTCCTCTTCCTCCCAGTCGGGCGCCAGATCCTTGGCGATCTTGATGTCGTCGTTGCTGGTGCCGGCGGCCACCATCGGCCACACCATGGCGTCCTTGTGCACCACGAACTCGACCACCACGGGACGGTCGGTGATGGACAGCGCCTTGTTGATCACGGCGTCCACCTCGGACGGGTGCTCGGCGCGCAGGCCCACCGCACCCATCGCCTCGGCCAGCTTCGGGAAGTCGGGCACCCGCAGGGTGTTCAGGTCGGTGTTGGAGTAGCGCTGCCCGTAGAACAACGTCTGCCATTGCCGGACCATGCCCAGGCTCTGATTGTTGATCACCGCGATCTTGATCGGGATGCCCTCGACCGCGCAGGTGACTAGTTCCTGGTTGGTCATCTGGAAACAACCGTCGCCGTCGATGCCCCAGACCACCGCCTCCGGACGGCCCACCTGGGCGCCCATCGCGGCCGGGACGCAGTAGCCCATCGTCCCCGCGCCTCCGGAGTTCAGCCAGCGGCCCGGCTTCTCGAAAGGCAGCAGATGGGCAGCCCACATCTGGTGCTGACCGACGCCGGCGGCGTAGAACGCATCCGGGCCGGTGAGTTCACCGATCCGCTTGATCACGTACTCCGGCGACAGCATGCCCTCATGGGTGGGCTCGGTCGGCACCCGGTACTTGTCTTTGAGGCCGGTCAGGTAGCACTGCCAGGCGGTGAACTTCGGCAGGTCGGCGCCTCGCAGGACGCCGTTCAGCTCGGTGATGACGTTCTTCACGTCGCCCACGATCGGGACGTCGGCCACCCGGTTCTTGGAGATCTCGGCCGGATCGATGTCGGCATGGATGATTTTCGCGTCCGGGGCGAAGGTGTCCAACCGCCCGGTCACCCGGTCGTCGAACCGGGTGCCGAGCGCGACCAGCAGGTCGGACTTCTGCAGCGCGCCGACCGCCGAGACCGACCCGTGCATGCCCGGCATGCCCATGTGCAGCTCGTGGCTGTCGGGCAACGCACCCCGGGCCATCAGGGTGGTGACGACCGGGATGCCGGTGATCTCCACCAGCTTGGCCAGCTCGGCGCTGGCCTCGGCCTTGACGACGCCGCCACCGACGTAGAGCACCGGCCGGCTGGACTCGGCGATCAGCCGGGCCGCCTCCCGGATCTGCTTCACGTGCGGCAGGGTGACCGGGTGGTAGCCGGCCAGGTCGATCAGCTCGGGCCAGACGAAAGGCGCCGAGTTGGTCAGGGCGTCCTTCGCGATGTCGACCAGGACGGGGCCGGGCCGTCCCGACTTGGCGATGTGGAACGCGGCGGCGATCGCGGCCGGGATGTCCTCGGCGTGGGTGATCAGGAAGCTGTGCTTGGTGATCGGGAAGGTGATGCCACGGATGTCGGCCTCCTGGAAGGCGTCGGTGCCGATCGCGAAGCTGGACACCTGGCCGGTGATCGCGACCATCGGGACCGAGTCCATGTGGGCATCGGCGATCGCCGTCACCAGGTTGGTCGCGCCCGGCCCGGAGGTGGCCATGCAGACGCCGACCCGTCCGGTGGCGATGGCGTAGCCCTCGGCGGCATGCCCGGCGCCCTGCTCATGGCGGACCAGGATGTGCCGGATCAGCTCGGACTGGCCCAGCGGGTCGTAGGCGGGCAGGATGCAGCCGCCCGGAATCCCGAAGATCACCTCTACGCCGACCCGCTCCAGCGACTCGACAAGGGCTTCTGCCCCGGTCAGCAGTGGTGGTGCGATGGTGTCGGACATCTCGGTCCCCTTTCAGCGGGTGTGTGGTGGCGGTTCCTCTTGCATGAAAAAACCCTCGCTGCGTCGGCAGGCGAGGGTGCGTGTCGGTCGACTAGTCGGCTGACACGCTCACGAAAGTACGAGGAAGAAGATCCGCACGTGGACAGTTTTCGCCGATAGGCCGACCGTGTCAACTTCTGGACCGGCGTTTTCAGGATGTGGACCGGTTGCGGCCTTCGGAGGTGTCTCCACGCTGGGTGTGCGTGGTTCCCGGCCACGGTCAGCGGGTGAGTGCAGCCTGTACCTCGTCGAGATCGATCGTGGTGTCCCGGTCGAACAGGGCCCGCATCCCCGGCTCGTCGCCGTAGCGCGGCACCAGATGCAGGTGCAGGTGGAAGACCTCCTGCCCGGCGACGGCACCGGCGTTGGAGAGCAGGTTCATCCCGTCGGCGCCGAGCCGGTCGGTGAGCAGCCGGGCGGTCGCGGAGACCGCCGGGGCGATCTCCGCGAGCACGTCACCGGCGTCCAGCAGGTCGTCGACGTGGCGGCGCGGGATCACCAGGGTGTGCCCCCGTTTCCACGGGTTGATGTCGAGGAAGGCGATCGCCGCGTCGTCTTCGTAGACCCTGCGGGCCGGGATGTCGCCGGCGACGATGGAGCAGAACAGACAGGCCATGACCCGAATCTAGTGCTCAGGCGTGGATCTGCAGCCGCACCGGGAAGCCGGCCGCAGCGAGGGCCCGCTTCACCTCGGCGATGCTGAGCGTGCCGTAGTGGAAGACGGACGCCGCGAGAATCGCGTCGGCGCCGGCGCGGGCGGCGTCCACGAAATGCTCGACGGTACCGGCACCACCCGAAGCGATCACCGGGACGTCCACCACCTTGCGGACGGCCTCGATCATCTCCAGGTCGAAGCCGGCAGTGGTGCCGTCGGCGTCCATCGAGTTCAGCAGGATCTCACCCGCGCCACGATCGACGGCCTCCTTGACCCAGGCGATGGCGTCCAGGCCGGCAGACTTCCGTCCGCCATGGGTGGTGACGCCGAAACCGGACGGCTGCCCGGCCTCGCGGCGGGCGTCCAGGGAGAGCACCAGCACCTGGTTGCCGAACCGCTGGGTGATCTCGTCGATCGCCTCCGGACGGCTGATCGCGCCGGTGTTGATGCCGACCTTGTCGGCCCCGGTACGCAGCAGCAGGTCGACGTCGTCCACCCCGCGCACTCCCCCGCCGACACAGAGCGGGATGAACACGGTCTCGGCGGTGCGGCGCACCATGTCGTGGGTGGTTTCCCGGCCCTGCGCGGACGCCGAGATGTCCAGGAAGGTGAGCTCGTCCGCACCCTGGTCGCCGTAGGCGGCGGCGAGTTCGACCGGGTCGCCGGCGTCCCGCAGGTTGAGGAAGTTGACGCCCTTGACGACCCGGCCGTCGTGGACGTCGAGGCAGGGAATCACCCGGATCGCGACGCTCATGCGGCTCAGGGTAGTACCGGCGCCGCACCGGGCACGTCGTGGGTAGCCGGCGTCAGGCCGGCCGTCCTGGGCCAGGGACACTGGGCGGACCCATGCTGCCGAGCACACCGAGGAGAGAACACGACGATCATCGGCACCTATTCGCCGTCCCCAAGCGGCCGGCTGCGGCGATGAACTTTCGCACGCCCACCACCTGGCTGATCGCCCTGCTCGTCGTGCTGGCGACCGGGTCGGTCGCGATCGTCCTGACCACGCACGCCGCCAGGGAAGCCGCGCAGCAGCGACTCGCCGCGCAGGTCGCCTGGGACACGCTCGAGATCCGGTTCCACGACCGGATGGCGTACGCGGCTCACGGCTACACGCCGTTCCCCGCAGGCCCCGGCGTCCCGACCCCGGAGTCCGAGATCCGGGAGAATCAACGCGTTCTGGAACGTCTGGCGCCACATGCCCATGCGGAGATCGACACCTTCGTGACCCACTTGCTCGGGCTCAAGACACCGGACGACGCCGCGCGCCAGTCCACCTTGGCGCTGCTGCTGGCCAACACCCGGCTGGCCGTGCTGCCGCCGCTGAGCGATCAGCTCGCGGAACGGCGACGCGCCGCAGACTGGGCACTGTGGAGCACCCTGTCCCTGGCGCTCGGCTGCGGCAGCATCGCGCTGTGGCGCACCGTCCGGGCGGGATGAGCCGCTGCACGATCGGCGACAGTCGGCACCGTGAACCGATTCCGGTGCGAGAATTGTCTTGGGAGCCGCTGCGCGAGGCACCTGCGAAGTGATGGTGGAGTCGGTCCACAATCCCTTGTCATCGTGGATCTCAACGTTCCGGGCACCGACGCCGGCGGTTCCCTGGAGATCGGGCGACGTCCGACGAAGATCGATCGGCCGGCTCAGGGACCGAGGTGTGCAGCATGATCGGAGTGATCCGCAGCAAGGCGTGGATCGGCTCGCTGGTGGCCAGGCTGGTCCGGCTGTTCCGTGCCATCCAGGATCTCGGCTGGCCTCCGTCTGGCCTACGGGCCCGCTATGCCGAGCGGAGGCGGCAGCTGCTGGCGGGGCCGCCGCCGGACGGGATCGTGACCGAGGCGGACCTGAGTCGGCTGCCCCCGCTGCTCGCGGGCTACCTGCGCCGCTCGGGCGCGGTGGGCCGGGCACGGATCGACCGCTTCCACGCCCGCGTACACGGACGGATCCGCAGCAGCCCGGACGCCGAATGGATGCCGTTCACCGGTCATCAACTCAACCGGTTCGACCCCGAACCGCAGCGGCTCTTCCTCATTGCGGCCCGCCGGTCGGGCCTGCCAGTGACGGTGTTCCACGACTACCGCGCGGGCTCGGCGACCATGCGCGGACGCCTCGCCGGCCTGATCCCCGTACTGGATGCCTCCAGGCCCGAGCTGGATCGCAGCGAGACCGTCACCATGCTCAACGACTTGGTGGTGTTCGCACCGGCCGCACTGGTGGACGCCCCGATCGCCTGGAAGTCGGTCGACGCTCATACTGTGCGGGCGCGCTACTCCGTAAGCCACCACAGCGTCGGTGCTGAGTTGAGGTTCGACGACGACGGCGACCTCGTGGACTTCACCTCGCTGGATCGCGCGCGGGCTTCGGCGGACGGCAGGTCGTTCACCGCGATGCCGTGGAGCACACCGCTGCGGGGCTATCGAGAGAGCGATGGACGGCGGGCCGCAACCGGCGGAGAGGGCCGCTGGCACGCACCCGAGGGGACGTACACCTACCTCGACTTCGTCGTCGACGGCATCGACTACAACGCCGGCCTCGACCCGTAGGGGCAACCGCCGGCAAATGCGCCGAGGTGGTCAGTCCTCCAGCGGTGCCGCGTCCACGACCCCGCGACGGACCCGGTCGACCAGTTCGCGGCAGGTATCGCGCAGCGGCCCGGGGCCGGCGGCCCGTCCCACCTGGCCGGCGAAGTCGACCACCTGCCGGGCCCAGCGGACGAAATCGCCCGCGGTCAGTCCGGATTCGTCCAGCACGTCGCCGAGCGGCCGTCCGGACGCCCAGCCGTGGATCGGCTCGGCGAAGCCGATGTCGGGTTCGGGACCACGTTCCAGCCGGTGGTCGCGTTCGGTCAGCCCGACGTCGCGCCACACCCGCCGTAGCTCCTGCTGGGCCGATTCGGACGCCCGGTCGGGCATCCGTGGCGGACGGCGCCGGTCGCCGCCGCGGGCCTCGAAGACCAGCGATGACAGCACAGCCGCTAGTTGCGGCGCCGAGAGTCCGTCAAACACCCCGGCGCGGATGCATTCGGCGCTGACCAGGTCGAGTTCGGCGTAGATCCGGGCCAGGGTGCGGCCGGCGTCCGTCACCTCGGTGCCGCCCTCGGTCAGATAGCCCAGCGACTCCAGCACCGCGCAGATCCGGTCGAAACGCACCGCGATGGTGTTGGTCCGCCGGTCTGCCTGGCGCTGCCGTCCGGCGTTCTCCCGTTCCAGTCGCAGCGCCTGCTCGGCCCAGCGGGCATGGTTCTCGCGATCCGGGCAGCCGTGGCACGGGTGCGCCTTCAGCCAGGCGCGCAGGTCGGCGATCTGCTCGGCGACCTCTTCGTCCATGGCGGCCGGGGAATAGCGCGGCTGGCTCAGGTCGATCTCGGTCAGCTTCGAGCGGAACGCCGCCGACAGGTTACGCCGGGACGCCGGCTGACGTGGATCGAAGTGTTTCGGCACCCGCATCCGTCCGGCCACTACCGGCGGCGTCGGAAAATCGACCAGCGACAGCCGCTTCAACTGGCGCTGTTCGGTCATCACCATCGGGCTCGGGTCGCCCTTGGCCAGGCCGGGGTCGACCACCACCGCCCAGCCGGTGTGCCGTCCGGACGGCACCCGCAGGATGTCACCCGGCCGTAGTTCCAGCAGCACGCTGAGCGACTCGGCGTGCCGATCGGCCTTGCGGCTGCGGGCGGCCTCGGCCTCCAACGCGGCGATCTCGGCGCGCAGCCGGGCGTACTCGGTGAAGTCGCCCTTGTCGCAGGCGGCCTGGGCGAGGTGGCCGGCGATCTGCTCATTGGTACGAGCGATCGAGCGGGCCAGGCCCACCACGCCACGGTCGGACTGGTACTGGGCGAAGGACTGCTCCAGCAGCACCCGAGCACGGTCGCGTCCCACCGAACCGACCAGGTTGACGGCCATGTTGTAGGTGGGCGCGAACGACGAGCGCAGCGGGTATGTGCGCCGGGAGGCCAGGCCGGCCACCGAGCGCGGATCCATCCCGGCCTGCCACAGCACCACCGCATGACCCTCGATGTCGATGCCGCGCCGCCCGGCGCGTCCGGTCAGCTGGGTGTACTCACCGGGGGTGATCGGGGCGTGGCTCTCGCCGTTGTACTTGACCAGCCGTTCCAGCACCACGCTGCGGGCCGGCATATTGATACCCAACGCCAGCGTCTCGGTGGCGAACACCACCTTGACCAGGCCGCGGACGAAGGCCTCCTCGACGCACTCCTTGAAGGCGGGCAGTAGTCCGGCGTGGTGGGCGGCGATGCCGTTGCGGAAAGCGGACAGGAAACTGCCGTAGTCGAGGGCGTCCAGGTCGGACGGCGTCAGTCCCTCGATGTGGGTGGCGGCGATCGCCTCCAGCTCGCGCCGCTCGGCGGCGTTGGTGAGGCGCAGCCCCGAATGCATCAACTGGCCGACGGCGGCGTCGCAGCCGGCCCGGCTGAAGATGAAGAAGATCGCCGGCAGCAGGCCCTCGGCGTCCAGCCGTTCCACGGTGGCGTCGCGGCGGGGCACCAGGCTGGAGCGCGGACGCCGCTTCTCGATGGTGTCGCGGGTGCGCCGGTTGCGCATCTTCCGCGAGTCGTCGCGGACGTTCCGGGATTCCTCCTTGGCAAGCCGCAACAGTTCGGGATTCACGTCGACCTGGCCGGCGGGCAGCTGTTTGGCGGTGGGTGCCTCGCCGGCGAACAGGTCGTAGAGCCGGCGTCCGGCCATCACGTGCTGGAACAGCGGCACCGGACGCCGCTCGGAGACGACGATCTGCACGTCGCCGCGCACCTCGTCGAGCCAGGCGCCGAACTCCTCGGCATTGCTGACCGTTGCCGACAGGGACACCACCTGGACGGTCTCGGCGAGCCCGATGATCACCTCTTCCCAGACCGCGCCGCGGAACCGGTCGGCCAGGTAGTGCACCTCGTCCATCACCACGAAGCCCAGGCTGCGCAGCGTCGGCGAGTTGGCGTAGATCATGTTGCGCAGCACCTCGGTGGTCATCACCACCACCGGCGCCTCGCCGTTCACGGTCACATCGCCGGTGAGCAGCCCGACGTTCGCCGCGCCGTGCCGCTCGATCAGGTCGTGGTACTTCTGGTTGCTCAGCGCTTTGATCGGCGTGGTGTAGAAGCACTTGGTGCCGCGCTGCAGGGCCAGGAAGACCGCGAACTCCCCCACCACCGTCTTGCCGGCCCCGGTCGGCGCGGCCACCAGGACGCCGGAACCCGCCTCGACGTGCCGACAGGCGTCCAGCTGGTAGGTATCCAACGGAAAGCCGTAGCCGGCGGCGAAGGCGCGCAGCAGTGTTCCGGTGTCGGTGTTCATCGCCGCCAACCTATCGCGCGTCGCGCGGCCGGCGGCATCAGCCGAGGACGTGCAGGGCGTCCGGCACGGCGGTCACCCGGAGCGGGACGTCGCCGAGCTCCTCTCCGTCACCGCTGCCGATCAAGCCGTCGCCGTCCACCACCACCTCGGACGCCCGGAACCGCTCGATCGCGGGATGGGTCACGTAGCGCCCGGAGTACAGCGACGGCAGCAGTCGCAGCAGGGTCTTCCGGGGGATCCGGCCGATCACGGTCACGTCGAGCAGGCCGTCGTGGACGTCCGCGCCGGGTGCGGCCCGCATACCTCCGCCGAAGAACTGGGCGTTCGCCACGAACACCGCCATCGACTCCAGCTCGCGAGGGCTGCCGTCCACGACGAGCCGGTAGCGCAGTGGCCGGAAGGTGCGCAGCTCGGCCAGGGCGCACACCGCGTAGGCCATCGGACCGAGCGGGATCCGCAGGGACGCGGTGCGCAGTGCGACCCGGGAGTCGAACCCGCTGGACACCACGCAGCCCACCCAGCGTGTCGCGCCGTCCGGTTTCGTCACGTGTGCCAGATCAACGCGGCGGCGGCGTTCCAGGGTGACGGCGGCGACGGCGTCCCGGACGCGCAGCGGCAAGCCGAGCCCTCGGCACAGATCATTGCCGGTGCCGGCCGGCAACACCCCCAACGGAACGGACGTGCCGGCGCACGCGTTCAGGCCCAGGTGCGCCATGCCGTCCCCGCCCATCACGAGCAGGGCATCCGCACCGTCGACCGCCTCCCGGCAGGCCGCCTCGGCATGCGCCACGTCCGTGGCCTCGGTGATGTGTAGCGCCTCGGACGGCAGCGCCACGCGCAGTGCGTCCACGACCGTGGGCAGCAGCCGGCGGGCTCGCCCGCGTCCGGCGGTCGGGTTGACGACCAGTTCGACGTGTCGGACGCCGGCGCTCACCGGGTGGCCCTCACGAGGTGGCGAGTTCCGCTGCCGCGGCCTTGCGGGCCTTCCTCTTGTCGTTGACCCGGCAGATCATCTCGGCGACGACGAACAGCAGCGACATCGGAATGGCCAGCGCCAGCATCGAGAACGGATCGGTCGAGGGGGTCGCCGCCGCACCGAAGACAAAGGTGCCGAAGATCACGTAGGTGCGCGCCTTCGCCAGCTGCGACGCCTTCACCACGCCGACCATGTTGGCGCCCACCACCACGACCGGCATCAGGAAGCCCAGGCCGAACACCACCATCAGCTGCAGCATCAGCTCGAGGAATTTGTCGATCTCGATCAGGTTGGTGATCGGCACGGATTCCGGGGTGAACGACATCATCACCGAGATGCCCTGCGGCAGCACCAGATACCCGACCGAGACACCGGCCAGGAACAGCGGCAGCGCCGCAGCGAGGAAGCCCACCGTCCAGCGCTTCTCGTTGGCATGCAGTGCCGGCACGATGTAGGCCCAGATCTGGTAGAGCCAGATCGGAGACGCCAGCACCAGACCACCGACCCCACAGATCTTCATCGCCAGGATCAGCGGGGTCGTGACACCGCTGAGCACCATCTGGGTACTGATCTCGGGGTTGGACTCGGCGAGCATGTCCTTGGCGTACAACCAGGGCTGGGTGAGGAACCCGTACACCTGGTTGTAGAAGATGGCGATCACGATCATGCCGAGCACGATCCAGACCATTGAGAACACCACGCGGTAGCGAAGCTCACGCAGGTGATCGCCGAGCGACATCACCCCGTCCGGCGACTTGGGAGGCGGTTTGAGCCACCCGAGACTGAGGCGTCGGGCCACGGTCGATCAGGCCGGCTGGCCCTTGTCCTTCTCGTCCGGGACGATCTCAGCCTCGTGCACGATGCCCTCGGGCGCGACGGACGGGGGGGCCGGCGACACAGCGGGAGGAGTGTCGGCCTGCTTCAGCGAGGAAGTCTCTTCCTTGAACTCACGGATCGCCTTGCCGGCGTTCTTGCCCGCATTCGCGAGCCGACTGCCGCCGAACACGAGCAGGGCGATGATCGCCAGGATGACCCATTCCATACCGCCAGGCAGGCCCAACATAGGCTGTGCTCCTTCGTTGTGAGTAACTCGGCGAGTCTACTCAGTGCTCGGGATCTTGACCTGGGAGACCAGATCGGCGAGTTCCTCGGCCCGCGTGCCCAGCATCTGGAGTTCGCTGAACAGATCGGACGCCTTGTGGGCGAGCCACACCGCGTAGGAGCCCACGGTGATCAGCCCAGCGAGGGCGATGCCGAGGAAGATCCACACCCACATCATGGCGCGAGCTTATCCCGACCAAGCGCTCCGTAGAGGTCGAGGGCCTCGGACGCGGCGGCGCGGGCCGATTCGGCGGCCTCCGGCGGGTCGACGGCGCGCACCTCGGGGCCGAGCCTCAGCAGCAGCGAACGCAGCCAGGCGGGGTCGGCAACCAGCAGTTGCACCCGCCAGCCGCGTCCGGCCCGCTCCACCGAGCGCACCGGGTAGTACTCGCTGATCCAGTGCGCCCGTTCGGTGACGGTGAGGGTGACCAGCGCCGCCTCGGGACGCACTTCCAGCCAGCCGCCGTCGAACCGGGGCGGTTCGCCTCTATCGGCGACGCCGCCCTCGGTAGGTTCGACCGAGGCGATCCGGTCCAGTCGGAAGGTGCGCCAGGCGTCCCGATCACGGCTCCAGCCCTCCAGGTAGACGTAGCCGTCGCGGACGCTCAGCCGGTGCGGCTCGACCACCGGTGTCGTGGTCTCGGCCCGGGTGAACCCGTCGTAGGTCAGCCGCACTGCCTCACCCGCGGCGATCGCGGACGCCAGCCGCTCCCGCACGGCGCTCTCGGAGGTGGCGACCGCGAAACCCACCCGGTTGCTCTCCTGTGCCCCGGCCACCTGGGACAGCTTCGCCAACGCTGAGTCGACCGCTTCGCCGGCAACCCCGCCGGTCACTTCGCGGACGGCGCGCAGCGCCACGATCAGGCTGGTCACCTCTTCAATCGTGAACCGCATCGGACGGGACAGGTAGTCGGCGTTGCTGAGGCTGATCCGGCCGTGCTCCTCGACGGCGTCCATGTCGATGTCGATCAGGTCACCGGGCATGCCGCCGGGCAGCCCGACGAACCACAGCACCTCCAGGTCGGCCAGCAGCCGGCGGGACGTGACGCCGAACGCTTCGGCGGTGGCGGCCAGGTCGGCGTCCGGGTGGGCTCGCAGGTAGGGCACCAGGGCCAGCAGCCGCGACACCTGCTCCAGCGACGTGCTCATCGGAGCGCCACCTTGGTCAGCCGTTCGACGACTCGCTGCCGCAGGCCGTCCGGCTGCAGGACGAGCACGGCCGGGCCGTACCCGCACAGCTCGGTGGCGAAGTCGCGGTCGCTGCTGTACGGGACGCGCCATGCGGCGAATCCGGGCGGCAGCGGCGCCGGATGATCGAGCGGGACACCACGCCGGCGCAGGTCGGGCGCCTTATCCCCGCGGATGCCGACGACTGCCTCCGCGCCCGCCGGACCGGGTTCGAGCGACCGCGTCAGTTCACCGAGTTCCAGGTTCTCGGGCAGCTCGTAGGCGCCGGGCTTGCCGATGGTTCGCGGCGGGTCTTCCAGGCGGGCCAGCTTGAACAGCCGCGCGGCGCCCCGGGTGCGGTCGAAGCCGGCCAGGTACCAGGAGCCGCGCCGGTAGGTGAGCACCCACGGCTCCACCTCACGCGCCACCCCGCGATAGCCGAATGCGACCACCGTCCGGGCCATCGTGGCTTGCCAGAGCGGTTCGAACGCCGGTTCTTTGGCACCGATGCTGGGGCTGACGCCGGGCAGCCGGGAGGCGTCCGGGTCGATGCCGGCGGCGCGCAGCTTGGCCAGCGCGCTGACCGTCTGCTCGGCCAGGGTGGCGGTGCCCCACACTTGGCTGGCCAGGCCGAGCGCGGTGGCTTCGGCGGCGGTGAAGTCGATCGGCGGCAGTTCGAAGTCCTGGCGGCGGATCCGGTACCCGACATCGTCAGGGAAGAGCGAGGAATTGCTGCCGGTCTCGACCGGGACGCCCATCGCCCGCAGGTCGTCCTTGTCCCGTTCGAAGGTGCGCTCGAACGCCGCGTCCGACAGCCCGGCGTAGCCTTCGACCACTTGGCGGATGTGGTTCTTGTCCAGGAAGCGGCGGGCCATCAGCAGGCAGATGGCGAGGTTCATGATGCGCTCGGACTTGCGTGGCGCCATCGGACCTCCCGCCGTGCCTCGACGATGTGCCTGCGCGGGTGAGGCTACCAAGTGGCTGCCGGGCCGATGCGGGAGAATCGCGGCATGGCCGGCCGGTTCGCACCCTCCCCCACCTCAGATTTGCATCTGGGGAACCTGCGGACGGCGCTGCTCGCCTGGTTGTTTGCCCGCAGTTCGGGCCGGAAGTTCCTGCTGCGGATCGAGGATCTTGACACCCAACGGGTCGCCGCGGCGCCTGCGGTGGCGGCGCGGCAGATCGCCGATCTGGCCGCGCTCGGACTGGACTTCGACGGCGAGCCGGTCTGGCAATCGGAGCGCTTGGCGAGCTACGCGCAGGCGGTCGACCGGCTGGACAGCTACGAGTGCTTCTGCACCCGCCGCGAGATCGCCGAGGCGGCGTCCGCACCGCACGACGACGGCTATCGCCCCTACCCCGGCACCTGCCGCGACCTGAGCGAGGACGCACGCGCCGCGCGCCGGCGGACGCGTCCGCCAGCGATCCGGGTGCGCGCAGATTCTGCGACGCGGACCGTCACCGATCTGTGGGCGGGCGAGGTGACCGGCGTCGTCGACGACTTCGTGGTGGTCCGCAATGACGGGGTGCCGGCCTACAACCTCGCGGTGGTGGTCGACGATGTGGCGCAGCGTGTCGATCAGGTGGTGCGCGGTGACGACCTGCTGTCGAGCTCGCCCCGGCAGGCCTGGCTGACGCGGCAGCTCGGTGGCGTTGTGCCCGAGTATGCGCACGTGCCGTTGGCGGTCAACGCCGACGGACGGCGGCTCGCCAAGCGCGACGGTGCCGTCACCCTGGCCGACCTGATCCGGGCAGGTGTGACCAGCACGCAGGTGCTCACCCGGTTGGCGCACTCGCTCGGGATGGCCGAGCCGGACGAACCGGTGACACCGGCGCTGCTAGTGACCCGGTTCGACCCGAACACCCTGCCCAGAGCTCCCTGGGTTGTGACGTAGCGGCAGCGATCAGCTCGTGCCGGCGTAGAGAATGTCGACGACGTACACCACTGTGTCACCGGCCTCCACGGGCGGGTTGTTGCTGCCCTTGGGGTAGCCGTCCTCGGGCGGCAGCACCAGCAGCACCCGTTGGCCGACCTTCTTGCCGACCAGGCCCTTCTGCCAACCCGGAATGGTGCTGGAGAGCAGGCCGCCGTCGACGCCGGTCATCTTGTCCTCGATCACCTTGCCGGTCTTCCACGAAACCCCGAGGTAGTGCGCGGCGATGACGTCTTTGGCGCCCACCTTGCGGCCAGTGCCTGTGGTCAGCGGCTGGGCGACCATCTTCGTCGGCGGGTCCGCCTTCGGGATGGTGATGGACACCTTGCCGTCGGAGTCGGTGACGGTCGGCAAGCCGGACGGCGGCGTGATCGGCTTCCCGGTGGGCCCGGTCAGAACGGTGTCGACGACGTCCACCACGAAGATCAGCGAGTCGCCGACCTTGATATCGATTTGGGCGTTGCCGCCCGCCGAGTCGTAGCCCTCCGAGCCGGGCATGGCGATCAGCAGGCGCGAGCCGACCGTGTGACCTTCCACGCCCTTCTTGAAGCCGGGCACCATCTGATCGAGGTTGAACATGGTGGCGGCCTTGCCGAAGTTGGTGTCGAAGGACTTGCCGGTGCGGCCATTGACGCCCACGTAGTGCAGCCACACGAAGGACGGGTTGAGCTTGGGACCCTTGCCCTCGGTGAGCACCTTGGTCTGAGTCTTGTCGATGGCCCACGGGCTCTTCACCGTCACCGTGGGCTTCTTGTTGCCGGGCTTCTTCGGGTTGACCGTGATCGCGTCCAGGTTGGTGGACGGTTTGATCGTCGAGGTCGGGGACGCGCTCGGCGACGGTGACGTCGAAGCGGACGGCGACGGCGTCCCCTCCGTGGGTGAGGCGGACGGGTCCGCCGACTGCCCGCAGGCGGTGACGGTCAGCAGCGCGGCGGCGCAGAGCGCGACGACAGCGGTCTTGGTGGAGGCGAAAGGCACCCCCCGACTGTAGTCGACGCGAGCGCAGCAAGCAGATCATCGGCCGCCTGGTCGGTCACGGCCAGCGGGTCAGGGAGTCGCACGCAACGGTCGGCCGGCGCGCCCATGTCGTCCGGTAGGTCATGGGCGGTGAACTGGACCCAGTCCACGCTGTACCGGATGCCGCTCGCCCGGGCAGCGCGGATCAGCCGTCCGCGCAGTGCCGCCCGGGTGTCGGACGGTGGGAGTTGCGTGGCCTGTTCGACGGCGTCCGGATCAGTCAGCCGGACGGCGGCGCAGCGGGATTCCAGCAACCGGAACAACCCGCGCGGCGTGCCATCGTCGTCATGGGTGATCTCGTGGAAGGCGAGGTCGACCTGGGCCAGCCGCCGGTCGTCCCAGGCCACCCCACGGGTGTCGGCGTAGCGGCGCAGCAGGGTCCGCTTGGTGACCCATTCGATCTCGCCGTCCAGGTCGTCCTCGCGTCCGGCCTCCAGCAGGTCGAGCACCCGCGACCAGCGCTCCGCCACCGGTGAGGTACCGGCCAGCGCCAGGTATTCGCGCTGCACGTCGAGGGCCCCGATGGTGCGTCCGGACGCCAACCGCAGCACCGCCCGCGGGTCGTGGGCGACCACCCGCAGCGAGCCGGCCACATCGTCCAACGCCAGGTCGGGCAGCGCCGGCCCTTCGCCGGTGACCGCCGCCTCGAAGGCCTCCAGCACGCCGAGCAGCGAACCGACCTTCAGCGCGGCGGACGGCTCGGACAGGTTGGAGTCGCCCGAAATCACATGCAGCCGGCGAAACCGGGACGGATCGGCCAGCGGCTCGTCGCGGGTGTTGATCAAGGGCCGCGACCGGGTGGTCATCGACGACAGCTCGTCGTGCAGCACCTCGGCCCGCTGGCTGATCGCGAAGCCGTCCGGGCGCCAGCGGCCGGAGCCACACAGCACCTGCCGGGTGACCAGGAACGGGGTCAGCGCGGCGGCGAGGCCGGGCAGGTCGAGCGAGCGTGCGATGCAGTAGTTCTCATGGCAGCCGTAGGAGTTACCGTGTGCGTCGACATTGTTCTTCAGCAGCCGGAACCGCACCGGCGCCCCGGACGCCGCACCGTCGGCCTCGGCGCGTTGTGCCAGCCGCACCAGCAGTTCGTCGCCGGCTCGCTCGTGCACCAGCAGGTCGTCCAGGCCGGCGCATTCGGGGGTGGCGTATTCGGGATGGGAGCCGACGTCGAGGTAGAGCCGGCCCCCGTTGGGCAGGAACACGTTGGAGCTGGCGTGCTCTCGTTCCAGCGGGGCGAACAGCCGCGCGGCCGCTTCTCCCCCACTCAGCCGGACGCCGCGTCCGCCGTCGGTTTGCCGGGCGGCCAGCCCGTACTCGGTCTCAACCCCGACGATCCGCGGCATGGGTCACAGCCCGGCCAGGTCCATCAGCGCGCCCAGTTCCTCCGAGGTCAGGTCGCGCAGTTCGCCCACCTTGAGCCGGCCGATCCGGACCGGACCGATCGCCGTGCGGGTGAGCCGCCGGACGGGGTGATGGACGGCCTCGAACATCCGCCGGACGATCCGGTTGCGACCCTCGTGCAACACCACCTGGACGATGCTGCGGGTGCCGCCGCGCTGGATCAGTTTCACCTGGTCGGCACGCACCGGACCGTCGTCCAGCTTGATGCCGCGGCTCAGTTTGCGCAGCGTGACGTTCTCGATCACGCCCTCGATCTCGGCCACGTAGGTCTTGCTGATCTCATGGGACGGATGCATCATCCGCTGGGCGAAGTCACCGTCGTTGGTGATCAGCAGCAGCCCCTCGGTCGGGGTGTCGAGCCGGCCGACATGAAACAGGCCCTCCTTCGAGCGGCGTCCGAGGTAGTCGGTGATGGTGGTGCGGCCCTGCGGGTCGTCCATCGTCGAGACCACGCCGCGCGGCTTATGGAAGGCCAGATAGAGGTGCCGGCGCGGCGGCGGAATGCGGGCGCCGTCGACCCGGATCACATCGACCATCGGATCCACCCGGACGCCCTGCTCGCCGATCGTCCGGCCGTTCACCTGAACCAGACCGTCGTCGATCAGTTCTTCGCAGTGCCTGCGGGAGCCGAGTCCCGCCGCGGCCAGCACCTTCTGCAGCCGAATGCCCTCGCTCATCGGGTGCTCTCCTCGTCGTCTCGTTCGTTGGTTGAGCTTTCGCCGGTTGCGCCTTCGCTGGTTGAGCTTGTCGAAACCAAGCCCTCCGGACCACCGCCGGTTGAGCTTGTCGAAACCGTCGCGCCCGGGGTCTCGACAGGCTCAACCAACGGTGAGCCGGCCTCGGCAAGCTCGGCCAAGGGTTCGTCGGTCTCAACCGCCGACGAGGCGCGCAACTCGGCCTCCAGCGCGGCGGCGTCCGGCAGCAGTGGCGCGATCGGCGGCAGGTCGTTCAGGCTGGCCAGTCCGAGCCGTTCCAGGAAACCCCCGGTGGTACCGAACAGCATCGCCCCGGTCTCGGGGTCGCGATCGACCTCCTGCACCAGATCGCGGGTGACCAGGGTGCGCAGCACACCGTCCACGTTCACCCCGCGCACCGCCGAAACCCGGCCGCGCGAGATCGGCTGCAGGTAGGCAACCACGGCGAGCGTTTCCAACGCGGCCTGCGACAGCCGGGCGTGCTGGCCCTCGACCAGCCAGGCGCCGATCAGTTCGGCATGCTCGGCCCGCGTCCAGTAGCGCCAGCCGCCGCCCACGTTGCGCAGTTCGAAGCCGCGTCCGGTGTCGTCGTAGAACCGGGTCAGCTCGTCCAGCGACTCCTCGACGACAGCCACCGGTGCCCGGACGGCCTGCGCCAGTTCCGTGGTCGGCATCGGTTCGGTGGCCATCAGCAGCAATGCCTCCAGTGGACCGGTGAGGTCTGCGCCGTGCGGAACACCGGGCAGGGGCGGCTCAGTCATCGGCGCCCTCCTGGGTGTCCTCGGTGTCGAATTCAGCGGAGATCTGGACGGCGTCCGCGTCGCCGGCGACCCACCGTACTCGCAGCTCGCCCAGCGGCGTGAGCTGTTCGAAAGAAACGGCGCGTTCCCGGAACAACTCCAGCAGCGCCAGGAACCGGGCCACCACGACCAGGCGCTCGCCGGCGTCCGCGGTCAGGTCACGGAAGCTCGCCAAACTGCGCTCCCGCAGCGCGGCCATCACGATTTCGGCCTGCTCCCGCACGCTGACCTTGGCCTGATGGAGGTGGCTGAGCGAGACCTGCTCGGCTTCCGGCGGGGTGAACGCCCGGGCGGCCAGCCAGGCCAGCTGGTCCGGGGTGGCGGTGAACGTCAACTCCGGCAGCAGTGCCTTGAACTGCTCCTCCAAGCCCCCCGGACGGGCGAACCGACGGCCCTCGGTCTCCAGGGTGGCGGCGATCCAACGGCTGACCTCTTTGAACGCCCGGTATTGCAGCAGCCGGGCGAACAGCAGATCGCGGGCTTCCAGCAGCGCGAGATCTTCGGCGTCCTCCACCTCGCCCTGCGGCAACAGCCGAGCCGCCTTCAGATCCAGCAGGGTCGCGGCGATCACGATGAACTGGCTGATCTGCTCGAGATCCCAGCTCCCAGGTCCGCGCTGCTGCTGACCCTGCTTGACGTAGGCGATGAACTCGTCGGTGACGATCGAGAGAGCCACCTCGGTGATGTCCAGCCGGTGCCGCGAGATGAGCTGCAGCAGCAGGTCGAAGGGTCCATCGAAGTTGCCCAGGTGGACGGTGAAGCCGGGGACGGCGTCCGGGGTGGTGAGGGTCACGACAGGTCGAGCTGACGGATCAGGTCGGAGTCCTCGCCGTTAATTTCGAGATCGGCCACCGCCAGCGCCACCGCGGCTCGGACGATCCGGCCCCGGTCGACCGCGATGCCGTGACGGGCACGCAAGGTGAGCCGGGACTGCTCCAGGGCGAGCAGCTCCTCGGCGCTGACGTACACGGTGATCTTCTCGTCGTGCTTGACCCGGCCGGACGGACGCCGTCCGGGCTGGACGACCGGATCGGTAGCCCGGAAGAGCTCCTGGGCACCGGGCAGCGCTACGCGCCGGGGCATCGCTGCAGCACCTCCCGCGCCAGCATCCGGTACGCCTCGGCGCCCGGCGAGTTGGTGGCGTAGGTGGTGATCGGCTCACCGGCGACGGTGGTCTCGGGGAACTTGATGGTCCGCCGGATCACGGTGTGAAAGACCTTGTCACCGAACGCTTGGACGACCCGCTCGAGCACCTCGCGGGAATGCACCGTGCGGGCGTCGTACATGGTGCCGAGAATGCCGATGATCTCCAGCTCGGGGTTGAGCCGGTCCTGCACCTTGCCGATGGTGTCGTTGAGCAGGGCGAGGCCGCGTAGCGCGAAGAACTCGCATTCCAGCGGCATGATCACCCCGTCGGCGGCGGTCAATGCGTTGACGGTGAGCAGGCCCAGCGACGGTGCGCAGTCGATCAGGATCATGTCGTACTCGCCGCGCACCTGGGTGAGCACCCGCTTCAGGGTCTGCTCGCGGGCCACCTCGGAGACAAGCTGCACCTCGGCGGCGGACAGGTCGATGTTGGCCGGCAGAATATCGAGGCCCTCGACGACGGAGTCGGTGATGATCTCGTGGACGTCGTGATCGCGGGTGAGCAGCAGATTGTAGATGCTGGTGTCGAGGGTGTGCGGGTTGATGCCCAGGCCGACCGACAGTGAGCCCTGCGGGTCGAAGTCGACCAGCAGCACCCGGCGTCCGGTCTCGGCGAGCGCGGCACCCAGGTTGATCGTCGTGGTGGTCTTGCCGACGCCACCCTTCTGGTTGCACATCGCCACGATCAGCGCCCGACGGTTACCTTGTGCCGGCGGCGCGGGTTCGGGCAGATCCGGCCAGGGGCGCCCGGTCGGTCCCAGCGCTGGCCCCGGCTCGGGGACGGGGTCGGGCGCGGCCTCGAACAGGGCCGGGTTCTCTGTGCTGGTGTCGGTCACGGAGCCTCCAAGTGTCGACAAAGAGGCTAATACCTCCGGACCCTGGTGGTGTGCGGCACGCCGCCGCTCACCCTTCCTGCTCGACCGCTGACCGAAGTCGTTCCGCCGCCCACTCCCAGTCGATCCGTTCCTGTTCCAGGCGCAGCTTCTCGGCCAGCCGGTCCTCGACCAGGTCGACGTAGACAGCCTGCTCGTCGTTGGTCAGGCGGCGCAGCCGGGCCGAAGTGGGCGCCTCTTCGCGGCCCCAGCGGTCGCGGTGTGCGAGCAGGGTCTCGCGGTCCATCAGGATCGAGCGGGTCTGCGGCAGCCAGGCCCGGAGCCGGTCCAGAATGGCGAAACCGTGCGTGTCCAGGTCACCCCAATAGACGATCTCGGCACCGCGCAGCCACGGCAGCGCCCCCACCTGGTCGACGTCGAAACCTTTCCCCCAGATGACCATGCCGCCGGGCGGCACCGGCACGCTCAGGTAGCTGATCTCGTTCTCGACCACGATCGCCGTCCGGACGGACAGCGCCAGCGCAGGCAGTTCGTCGGTGCGGAGTGCCAACTCGGTGGCCGGTGCCAGCAGGCCGAGTTCGGGGGCCGGCCGGACGCGGACGAACTCCGGCCGCGCCCATAGCCCCAGCCCGGCGAGAAATGCCGGGCGCGCGGCGGGAACGCCCAGCAGCTTGCTCAGCACGACCCGGTGCCGTTCGGCGAACTTGGTGTCGACGCCGGGCGCACTGATCTCGCGCAGGTACCGGCCCGACCCGCGGTGGGTGTCGAGCCACCGGTACGCGGCGGTCAACTGAGACCACTCCCTGGCCAGCTGAATGGCCGCCAACGGTTGCTGCCCCGCCCACGCTCGCAGCACCGGCTCATCGGACGCCTGGTCGAGCACCGATTGGTAGGTCGCGACGTCCCGGTTCACCCCGAGCAGGCGCCAGGCCTGGTCGTACGACTCGACGATCGCCCGCTTCGGCAGCTGGTTCCGACCAATCAGCCGTCCACCCACGGTGGCGAACTCCAGCGTGAAGCAGTCACCGTCGCGCGAACCGGCGACGAGGTCGCCCACCCAGGTCTGCACGTCGCCGAGCCGCTCTCCGATCTCGGCCGTCCGTGGGCCGCGCAGCGGGACATCCAGTCGCGGGCACGGCTCGTCGGCGGCGTAGGCGCGCAGCAGGCTCCCGTCGTCCCACCGACGACGGAGCTTTGCCCGGATCTCGGCCGGCGTCGTCCAACTCACCGGCGCGCGACCCGTCACCGGTGCGCGTCCCGTTGCCGGTGGAACTCCTCAATGCTGAGCGTCTGCAACCGCGAGTACTTCGTGGAGGGGTTGTCGACGAACCCGATCGCCCGCACGTACGGCTCGATCACATGCACCTTCTGCAGCGGGGTGACGATCAGTAGTTGCAGCCCGAGCTTGGCGAACAACTCGAGCGCGTAGCGGGTGGAGGCGTCCGAGCCGCGTCCGAACGCCTCGTCGATCACGGCGAAGCGGAAGTCCCGCGATCGAGTGGCGCCCCACTCCAGCCCGAACTGGTAAGCCAGCGAAGCCGCGAGAATCGTGTATGCCAGCTTCTCCTTCTGACCGCCCGATTTGCCGTCCGAGTCGCGGTAGTGCTCCCACTCCTCATCGGTTTCCCGGTCGCGTTCGGACGCCGAGAAGACGAACCAGTTCCGCACATCGGTCACCCGGCGGGTCCAGGCCCGGTCACCGTCGGTGTGGCCGACCCGGCCACGGAATTTCTCGATGATCCGCTGCACGTCGAGGAACCGTTCCTCCGAATAGCGATCGTCCTCGGCGTTGACGGCGTCGGTGGTCGCGGTGCGGAGATCCTGGCGGAACGCCTGCACCTCGGTGTTGACCGTCCGTTCTTTCTCCAGGGTGATGTAGCGGCCGGGTGAGTAATCGATCGCACCCATGGCGTCGTTGATCCGGTCGACCCGCGACTGGATGTCATCGGCCTGACGATTGAGCCAGTTGTTGAAACCGGCGAGTTCCCGGATGGTGTTGCGGTTCAGCTCCCGCTTGAAGTCGTCTTCGAACTTCGGAAGATCATCCGATTCCACCCGCTCATGGAACGCGCGGTAGTCGGGCAGTGCGGCGATGCTGGCGTCCATTTCGGTGGTCGATTCCGGCCAGCGTCGCCGCACCTCCGCCATGTACTGCAGCAGGCTGGTGGTGTAGCCGCTGAGTTCGCGGATCGTCCGGTCGACCTGGGACTGGAGTTCGCTGGACATACCGTCGGACGCCGCCTGGCAGTCGTCCGGCTTGGCTGGCAGCTTCGCGCCGAGCCGCCCCTCCAATGCCGGGTAGACCGCCCGCGCGGCCGCCAGTGCGGTGTCGTCGAAGCCGTCGACGAACGCCTCGTCATTAGCCTGAAGTGCCTTGTCGCGGCGGATTCGATCGTCGAGCCTGCCGATATCGCCGTGCAGAGTCTTCAACCGGTCGGCGACCACGAGAAGCTGCTGGTCGACTTCGGCCAGCCGTCGCTCGATCTCGGCCAAGGCGGACGACCCGGCGAGCAGCCGGTCCCGCTCAGCGTCCGCTGCCCCGGCCCGGACGGCCGCCTCTTCGTGGTCGAGTTCGGCCCACGACACGTACACACCGAGGCTCTCCAGCACCGCGCGTCGGTTGGCCAAACCGTCCAGCTCTTTCTGGACGGCATCGCGGGCCTGCTCCGTCGCGGTCCATTGCGCCTGCTGGCTGACCAGCTGCTCGGTCAGGGCCGCCACCTTGCGCTCGTTGACCCAGCCCAGCACCCAGTTGCGCGGATCGTCGATCCGGGAGCGGTCGTCCTTCTCGTGCCGATTGCCCGACCGAACCTGCCCCTGCTGGGTGACCGCACGCTGCTCGGCGCGGAACTCCGCCAGGGTCTCGGCGCACCGGTGATCAGCCCGGCGGACCAGTTCGTTGCGCAGGTAGTCGGCGAACGGCCCGTCCTTCACCTCTAGGCAGTCGGCGAGCGTCAACCCGCTGCTGCCGGACGCCAGCGTCAGGGCGACCCGGCGCGCGGACACCCGCTCGTAAACCAGTCGAGCGCCCGACGTCCGGCCGTCCTGCCCCCGGTGGGTGAGCCGTCGCTCGTTGACCCAGCGCGCGGTGCGCTCATAGTGCTGCTGCGGCACCAGCAGCGACAACGCGAAACCGCGCAGCACCCGCTCTGCGGCACCCCGCCAGGTCTGATGCTCGTCGGCGACGTCGAGCAGTTCGCCGGCGAACGGCAACTCGTCCTCACCGACCTCGAGGTCGGCGCAAAGCTGGGCTCGGATCGCCAGCTGACTGCTCGGCAGATTGCTGGTCCGGCTACCCAAGCTGGCCAGTTCCGCCCGGATCGCCTCACTCTCGCGGCGTAGATCGTTGAGCGTGCCGATGTGTTCGGCCAGGCCTTCCCGGAGCGCTGACTCCTGCTGTCGCAGCTGCTCGCGCATCGCGGTCACGACGCCGCCGAGCGCAGCGAACCCGGCCGCGTCGCGCACCGGTTCCAGGCCCGCGGCGCTCATCCGTTCGTCGAAACCGGCTCGCTTGTCCCGCCGGATTACGGCGTCGCGCCGGGCGTCGGCAGCCGTCCGCTCAAGTTCGCCGACGCGGTCACCGCCGGCCCGCGCCCGGTCCTGCAACAGGCCGTCCCGGGTCAGTGCGACCCTGCGCTGGTCGTGTTCGGTCTCGGCCACCGCGATCAGCCGCTCGGCCCTGACCGCATCATGCCCGGCGATCTCGGCGAGCAGCAGCCGACTGCGCAGTTCGGCGAAGAAGAGACGTGCGGCGTCGCGTTGCCGCTCCAGCTCTGCCCGCCGGGATTGGGCGTCGTCAAAACGGTCGGCGGTCTCGACCAGCGGCGTGAGTGCAGCCAGTTGCTCGCGGGCCCGCTTGACCGCGTCGTGCGCCTTGGTGAGATTCTCGAAGTGTTCGACGATTCCCTTGATCCGGTCGGTCGCGTCGACAGGCTCCAGCATGTGCGTGCGGACGAATTCGTTGAGATTGCCGACGGACTTCATCGAGACGGTCTGATGGAACAGTTCCATCGCCTGCTCGGACTTGATCCCGAGGCGGCGCCGGACCGACCGGGCATAGTCGGGGAACACGGTGAAGACCTCTGCGCCGCCCGCACGGAGCCGTTTGCGCAGATCGTTCAAATCGCTGCCGAATCCGGTGAAGTCGTTCTCTATCGACAACTCGGCGCCGGCGGTGACGAAAAAGCGATCCGGCTGGCCACTCGCCTCACGCTGATGGAACACCTGGGCCAAGGTGGTGGTCTCGTCATACCCCTCATTGGCAAAGACGCCGAGGATCACCGAATAGCTGCGTTGGTCACGCAGGCCGATCGGCTTGGACGCCCCGGTCGCCTCGATCCGCTCCGACTTGTAGTGCCCGAGAACGTAGCTGCGCAGCGTGCGCTCTTTGGCTTCAGCGCCGGCGGCCTTGTTGTAGGAGATTCGGTGCGCCGGGAGCAGCAGCGTGGTGACGGCGTCGACCAGGGTCGACTTGCCGCTGCCAATGTCGCCGGTGAGCAGGCTGGTCTCGCCGTCCATGGTCAGGCGCCAGACCCGCTTGTCGAAGGTGCCCCAGTTGAACACCTCGATGCGTCGCAGCCGGAAGCCCGAGCGCGGCGCGTTGCCCAGTTCGACGGCAGAGAACAATGCGTCAGTCATCGCGCCCGGCACCCCAAATCGACGTGCTGCTGCCCGATCCGGCCGAGCCCGACGTGGCGTAGTCGGCCAGCTTGGCGGCGAAGTCGGACATGGTTTGGGCATCGACATACGCCTTGAGGATGCGCCGCACCTCCCAATGGTCGGCCTGGCCGCGCAACTGCCGCAGGAATCCCAGGTCGGCAGCGCGGCGAATGGTGGCATCGACGGTGTCGATCACCCGTGCTTCGTTGCTGGAATCGGCCAGGAACAATCGCAGCATGGTGACGATCTGATCGCGATTCAGCACCAGCTTGCCTTCGCTGCCGGACGTCTCGAACTCCACCAGCCGCTTACGCAGCAGCACCAACAGCAGGCTGACGTTGTAGGTGAGCGTTCGTCGCATCACCAATCGGGGCAGCGGTTGCTCCTCCTCGTTGTCGGGGACGGACCGCAGGTAGGCGTATCCCTCGGTGTCATCGACCACCACGTCCACCCCGATGGTGGCGAAATGGTCACGGATCTGGGCACCCTGATGCTCGATCGTCGTCCAGCTGTCCTCGTCGGTCTCGCGGTAGATCACCCCACGCATCAGCCGAATGATCGCCGCACCGACCGCGTATTCCTCCGCCGTTCTCATCGGCGCGTCACCGTCACTTTCGGGAGTCGGACGCGGCGGGCACGATCGGCCTCGTCGTCGACGTATTCGAGCAGCATCTCGCCGGTTTCGTCCATCGCGACCTCGAGGTCGTCCTCGTTGAGCGCCAGATAGGCCACGATCTCAGCCGCACCCTGGCTGATCGGGTAAAGCTCGACGATGTCGCTGAGCAGTGCGCTGCTGCGCGGTGGCACCACGCTGCGCAGCTGGGTGGCCAGCCGGGCCTGATCGATGTGGGTCTGGGCGAACAACGCAGCCACGTCGACCTCGGTGTCAGCGTCGGGGTCGATCAGACTGTCCACCCGGGTGGCCGGCCGCGGATCGTAGAGCGGACGTTCGAACGGCAGCGAAATACCGACACCGGGGTCGTCGACTTCCAGGCCGACCTCGGGCGGAGCGTCGCGGCAAGCAAGCGCGGACGCCTCAACCGCCCGGACCAGGTCGAGCACCCGACGGTTCTCCAGCCACACCTGGTCGTCGAGGAAGCGGCGCAGTTGCTCGGAGATCTGCCGCACGGTCTGCTGGGTGCGCTCAGCCGCGTCCGACCAGTCGTGGTGCACGGTGCGCAGCCGCCGATCCGGATCCAGCTCGCCCATCGCCTGCACCCTGTCGAGCAGGCCGGACAGCTCGTCTTGTCGCGCCTCGGACAGCAGGAAGTCGTAGAACGCCTGAAAGCTTCGGCCCTGGTCGGACCCGTCGATGACGGCTCGGGTGCCGACCAGATCAGCCAGCAGTTCGCCTTTGCCACCTGACCAGGACGCGATCCGCTCGCGCGCCGACCGGTCAAGAGAGCGGAAGTTCTCCTCCACCTCGCGAAAGTCGGCCAGCAACTCACGAGCCGTGTCAGCGAACTGGTGGTAGCGCTCGCGCAGCGCCGTCGCACCGAGCGGCTCGATCTCGCCTGCGGTGACCGCCTTGATCTCGGCGTCGATCAAGGCGCGACGGCGTCGCAGTTCGCTCAGCCGTGCCTCAGGGTCAGTCTCGGCACCGTGCACGATCTGACGGAGCAACTCGACCACGGTCTGCAGCCGGGATTCAGTGCCGACGAACGGCCGCACCTGCAAGCCCGCGACCCAGGCGTACGCCTTCTCGAACGCCGGTGTCGCGTCGTAGTGGATCTCGTCCGAACCGAGTGGATAGAACCGCCGGAGCCAACCGGCGGTGTCGGCGGACCAGTCGTCCAGATACTCCGTCGGCGCCTTCGGGTAGCGGGGTTGCTCTTGATCGGTGTTCAACGCATACAACTGGTCATCGAGCGCCGCCGACAGCACCGCCGCCGAGGTCGCCCCGTTGTTCTCTTCGACGAAGTGCCGGCCCAAGAAGCTGAGCACGAGGGCAGCATTTCCGGCACGCAGCAACCGCCACGCCGCATGCCGTTCCCGCAGCGCCTCGATCGCTTGGTGCTCCACTTGACCACCCTTCCTGAAGTCGACCTCAGGCTATAGAGCGGCACTGACAGTGTTGGCGCGTCCTACTCTGCGCACCGCGTCCTACTCTGCGCACCGCGTTCTACTCTGCGCACCGCGTTCTACTTCGGCGCTCGCTCCGCGTCCCTTTCGTTCGCGTGCCGACGGTCGCTCACCAGGCCGGGCAACGGCGGTGGTCATGTCGGGTTCAGGCGATCTCGACAACGTCGTCCGATGGAGGTTTACCTCGCCGGTCTCGTGTTATAACACGAGACCGGACGACTTTCCCACCATCGGCGAACGAACTCGACAACGCGAACCCCCGGTGCCGGCACGCTCGACCGACGGAGATGGGATCTCCTGATGAACTCGCGCCAACCTCAGCGAGGCATACCCATGGGGGGTATAATCACCTCATGAAGAAGTTCGCCCTACTCGCCCTTCCCCTTGCCGCTGGCCTCGCACTGGTCGGCTGTCAGTCCCCCGCAGCCACACCCAGCGCGACCCCGTCCGCGTCGGTGAGCGCCTCCGTCGCGGCCAACGCAGCCGACGTGATGTTCACCCAGATGATGATCCCGCACCACGAGCAGGCGGTCGTGATGAGCGACATCATGCTGGCCAAGCAGGGCATCTCGCCCGCGGTCACCAAGCTCGCCACCGAGATCAAGAACGCCCAGCAGCCCGAGATCGACCAGATGCGCGGCTGGCTGAAGGCCTGGGGCGCACCCGAACAGAGCAATCATCACGGCCACACCGGCATGGACGGCATGCTGAGCGAGCAGGAGTTGAACGTCCTCAAGGCCGCCCAGGGCAAGGAGGCCGAGAAGCTGTTCCTGACCGGCATGATCGCCCACCACGAGGGCGCGGTGGCGATGGCCAAGGAGGTTCAGGCCAAGGGCAGCGACCCCGAGGTGACGAAGCTCGCCGACGCGATCATCACCAGCCAGCAGGCCGAGATCGACCAGATGAAGAAGCTGCTGAACGGCTGAACGCCTCTCCTCTTGATGTACGGCAGTCTTCCCGTATATTTGTACGGGAAGATCGCCGTACGTTTCTGGAGAAGTCATGGACCCCATCAGCCCGCAGCCTGGTTCGGCCCAGAACCCTCGGTACTTCGTCGGACGGACGCAGACCTCGGCGATCGCGGACCGGAAGCTCCGCAGCGGCGTGAACCTGCTGCTCAACGATCCCCGGCGCATGGGCAAGAGCTATTGGTTGAAGGCCTACACCAGCAGAACCACTGACTTTCTCGCTGTCGTCATCGATTACGAGGGTGTCGCCACCCAAGCCGAGTTCTTGATCCGAACGGTCGACGCCCTGCGCAAGAGCCAGCAACTTCATGCCGGTGGCCTGCTCACCAGGCTTCAAGCCTTGTTCCAGGACATCCAAGTCGGAGCCGGCCCGATCAAGGTCAGGGTCGCACTGCAGCAGCGCTCGTCGGCAAGCCTGCTGACCGACACGCTGAAGGCCCTCGGTGAGACTGCCCTCAGCCCCGTCCTGATCTGCATGGACGAGGTACCGCTGGCGATCCTCAATATCGCGAACAACGAGGGTCGGCAGGCCGCCCGCGAACTGCTGCAGACGCTTCGACTGCTGCGCCAAACCGAGGGTGGGGTCCGGTGGATCCTCGCCGGCTCGATCGGCTTCCACCATGTACTTGCCGCTTGCGGCACTACCGCGGGTGACCTTAACGACTTGGACAACCTGCCCCTTGGGCCGCTGACCGTCGCCGAGGGAACCGAACTCGCCCGGCGGCTGATGTTGGGCATAGATCGGCTCGCAGCGGACGGCACGATTGAGCAATTGGTCGACCGGACCGGGAGCATTCCCTACTTGCTGCACAAGGTCGCCTCGCTGCTCGATACCGGCAGTGGCACTCCGGTCACTCCCACGGATGTCGATGATGCCTTTGAGGAGTTCATCGACGACCCGGACGAGTTCCAGTCGTTCGCGCATCTGCTAACCAGGCTCGAGCCGAACTACGGAGCAGAGGCCAAGCTGGCCAAGCGCATCCTGAACGGCGTGCTCTCGACTGAGAACGTATGGTGCGACATCGCCGAAGTCCGTCGCGACGCGGATGATCAGGAGCGATTCGACGATGTGCTCGCGGATCTCGTCAGTGACCACTACCTCAGCCAACGCGGCCTCCGGGTGCGCTGGCGATATCCCGCGCTGCAGTACATCTGGGCACGACGCGGAATGATCTGGGACCGACCGTCATGACCGTGCTGCTGTCCCGGTTCACTCCCTCGGTGATGCCCGCGGAGACACTCGAAGGCATCTTCGTCGGGCGAGAACACATCCTGGACGCGGTCATGCGTCGCATCAAAGAAGCCGCGACGTCCGATAGTCGCAATCACACACTGCTGGTCGGCCCGCGCGGGGCCGGCAAGACGCACCTGATCGCGCTCGCCTACCACCGCACGAAAGCCCTCATCGGCACAGGCCTCCCGCTGCAGCTTGCCTGGCTACCCGAGGATCCGTGGACGATCGCTTCCTACCGGCATCTCCTGGGTGTCATCGCCGAGCGATTGGAGACAGATTCGCCGCTTGCTGCCCGGGGAACCGGGGCCGAGCTGGAGGCACGACTCGTTGCGCACGCCGAGGGCCACGGCACCATAGTCGTCCTGGTAGAGAACCTCGATCGCATCCTCGCCCAATTGGGTGACACCGGACAGCAGAAGCTGCGCCACTTCTTGCAGCACGAGTGCCGCATGCTCTTGGTCGCCACTTCGACGACCCTTGATCGGAACCTCTCCGACCAAGCTCGTCCCTTCTACGGATTCTTCACCTCGACCCGGCTCCGGCCCTTCACAGCGGAGGAGGGCCGCGACATGCTCGGCGCAATCGCGAGTCGCGCCGGCAGTCGCGCGCTGGTCGACTTCCTGCACACCGAGCGCGGCCTCGGTCGCGTCAAGGCGATTGCCCATCTGGCCGGTGGGCAGCCCCGGCTGTGGGCGCTGCTATCGGGCGCCTTGGAGGTCAGCCAACTCGAATCGCTGGTGGACCTGCTGCTGACTCGCTTCGACGACCTGACCCCCTACTACCAGGAGCAGTTGGCCGCCATCTCCCCCCAGCAGCGTCTGATCGTCGCGGAACTCGCCGAGGCGAACCATCCTCTGCATGTCGGTGCCCTCGCCGCCCGCCTCGAGATCGACCAGCGCAGCCTCGCCAAGTCGGTCAGCGATCTCGTTGATCGAGGCTGGCTGCGCGCCGTGATCACACCTTTCGCCGATCTGCTGGACCGGCGGCGCACCTATTACGAACTCGCTGAGCCGATGGCTCGCCTCGCGTTCCAGCTGAAAGACTCGCGTGGTGAACCGCTCCGGCTGGTGGTCGACTTCATCAAGTCGTGGTTCGATCCGGACGATCTCGGCCGGATCGACGGCGACGGTCCGCTGGGGTCGTACCTGCCGGTTCTGCAGCAAGAGTTCGAATCAGACGCCGTCGGCGGCGTCGTCCGGCGACTGACCTCACTACCGATCACCCGTGCACCTGCACTCGATCTCCTGGGCCGGTTGGACGATGCGCTCGCCGCCGCCATGAATGGGGACGCCAGCGACCTGATGGAGTTACCGACCAACCTCCGACTGGTTCTCGAAGAGCGGGTCAGCGCCGAGAACGATCGGGTTAAGGGGATGATCGACCTCCGGCGCGCCATTCACCTTGAAGCCTTGGATGAGGTCAGCGCAGTGCCGACCAAGGCCACCGATCGATGGATCCGGAGAGCCGAGCGTCTTCTCGTTGCCCACCCCGACGAACCCCCGCTTCGGTTGATCCTGATTTGCTGGCTGGCCCAGGCCTGGCGGTTCGCCGAGGCTGAGGCCGCGGTCGAAGCCTTGTTCTCACCCGCTGGCGACGACGAACTCCATTCGCTCCTGGCCACTTCGTGGTTGGCCGTTGCCTATTGGCGAGCCGGGAAGCTCGCGCAGGCAACCCCGTTGACCGAGCAGAGCCTCACCGGCTTCGAACGCATCCTCGGACCAGATCACCCCGACACCCTCACCTCCCGCGACAACCTCGCCGTCATTTACGAATCAGCCGGCAGACTCACCCAAGCCATCACGTTGCTGGAACGTAACCTCGCCGACCGCGAACGGATCCTCGGACCAGATCACCCCGACACTTTCAACTCCCGCAACCACCTTGCCGTCGCCTACGGATTGGATGGCAGACTCACCCAAGCCATCACACTGCTGGAACAAAACGTCATTGACCGCGAACGCAGCCTCGGACCTGACCACCCCGACACCCTCAACTCCCGCTATAACCTCGCCAACGCGCTCCGGGAGAAAGGTCGACACCTGGAGGCGCTCCGCATACTGAAATCTGCGTCCGACATCGCGGAACAATGTCTCGGGTCCCACCACTCGGTGAGCCGTCGCCTCGTTGCCGACCGAGACGCGGCCCAGAAGACTGTCGATGACGGCTGATCCGAGGACGGTCTCTACAAGCTCGCCCCACGGCTAGCCACCTCACCGGGCGCGCGGATGCGCGGCCAGGAACACCTCGCGCAGATGCTCCACGGTGACCAGCGTGTAGATCTGCGTGGTCGCCACGGACGCGTGCCCGAGTAGTTCCTGCACCACGCGGACGTCGGCGCCGCCGTCCAGCAGGTGGGTGGCGAAGGAGTGTCGCAGAGTGTGCGGGCCGATCTCGGCGGTGATCCCGGCCCGCTGGGCCTGCTCGCGCAGCACCGCCCAGGCCGACTGCCGACTGAGCCGCGCGCCCCGGGTGTTGACGAACAGCGCCGGGGTGCTCCCCCGCGCGCCTTCCAGCATCGCCGGACGGCCACGCACCAGCCAGGCGTCCAGGGCGGCCCGGGCGTACGAGCCGACCGGGACGATGCGTTCTTTGCGGCCCTTGCCGAACAGTCGCAGCGCGGCATCCGGGTCATGGGTGAGCACCGCGACGTCGTCCACGTCGAGTGAGACCAGCTCGGTGATCCGGGCGCCGGTGCCGTACAGCAGCTCCAGCAGCGCAGCGTCCCGCAGGCCGATCGGCGTCGCCAGGTCGGGCGCAGCCAGCAGCGCTTGCACCTCGTCGAGTGCGAGTGCTTTCGGCAACCGGCGTCCGGCTTTCGGAGGCGAGACCCCGGCCGCCGGATTGTCGACGGCAGCGCCGTCCTCGACCGCGAACCGGTGCAGCGATTTCACCGCGCTGAGTGCGCGTGCCACGCTGCTGGGTGCCAGCGCGGAATGGTCGGGATCGCCGGTGTGCAGGAAGGCCGAGAAGGCCACAACGTCGGCCTCGGTCACCGCCGACAACCCACTCACCCCACGGTCGGCCAGGAACGAGGTGTAGCGGGCGAGGTCGCGCCGATAACCGGCGACGGTGTGCGCGGACGCGCCCCGCTCAACGGTCAGGTGGTCGAGGAACGAGCCCACCACCCGCGGCAGCTCCTCCTGCCCCGACATCGGCTCAGGCCAGCCCGGATATCGCCTCGAGATGACGAGACCGGGCCTCGCGCGCCAGCCACGGACTCTCAGCGGGGCGCAGCGAATCCAGCCGGCCACCCAGCCGTGCCGCCTCCAGGGCGAGCGCCCCGGCGACCACCGTCGGGCTCTGCACCCGTCCGGCGTAGATGCCGTCCAGCAGGTCGGCCAGCGGCACAAGGCAGATCTCCATGTCGAGCTCTTCGTGCTCGACCACGAAGCCGTCCGGACGCGGCACCTCCCGCAAACCGCGGGCCAGGAAGAACCGGATCGATTCGGAGTTGCAGCCGGGCGAGGTGAACATGTCGATCAGCAGCCGCCAGTCGTCGGCGGCCAGCATGGCCTCTTCGGCCAGTTCACGCTGCGCGGCTCCCAGCCACGACTCGCCGTCGGCATCCAGCAGGCCGGCCGGCGGTTCGATCAGCTGGAATCCGACCGGGTGCCGGTACTGCCGCACCACAACCACCCGGTCCGCCTCATCAAGCGCGATCACCGCGACCGCTCCGGGATGCAGCAGGTACTGACGGTGCATCTGGGCACCATCGGGCGTGGCGACCACATCGTCGACATAGTCGGAGACGGCACCTTCACCGAGCACCTGGTGGGACCGGATCGGCCACTCCGTGCGGACGTCGGCGGCCTCGCCCGGACCGAGCAGCCGCGCCATCGTCAGCTCTCCTCGACCGGCAGGCGGCTGGACAGCTTGCGCCGCAGTGCCGCAGCCACCAGGCCGGCGAACAAGGGATGCGGCTTGGTCGGACGCGACTTCAGCTCAGGATGCGCCTGGGTGGCCACGAAGAACGGATGCCGCTCGGGATCGAACTCGACGAACTCGACGAGCGTCGAGTCCGGGGAGGTGCCGACAACCCGGAGCCCGGCCGCCTCCAACCGGTCACGGTAGGCGTTGTTCACCTCGTAGCGGTGCCGGTGCCGTTCGGTCACATGGGTCTTGCCGTAGAGCTTCGCTACCAGCGATCCCTTGACCAGCTCTGCCGGGTAGGAACCCAGTCGCATGGTGGCGCCCATGTCGCCGTCGCCGGAGACGATCGCCACCTGCTCGGCCATGGTGGCGATCACCGGGGCGTTGGTGTCCGGCTCGAACTCCGTGGACGCTGCGTCGTCCAGCCCGCACAGGTCGCGGGCCACCTCGATCACCATGCACTGCAGGCCGAGGCACAGGCCCAGCGTCGGGAGCTGGTTCTCGCGGGCATACTTCAGCGCGCCCAGCTTGCCCTCGACACCCCGGATGCCGAAGCCACCCGGGACGATGATCCCGTCCAGCTCGGCGAGCTGCTCGGCGGCGCCGGCGGGCGTCTCGCACGAGTCGGACGCGATCCAGCGCACATGCACCTTGGCGTGGTTGGCGAAACCGCCGGCGCGCAGCGCCTCGGAGACGCTCAGGTAGGCGTCCGGCAGGTCGATGTACTTGCCGACCAGGCCGATCGTGACGTCCTCCTTGGGGTGGTGGACGCGGTCGAGCAGATCGTCCCACTTCTTCCACCGGACGTCGCGGAAGCTGACTCCGAGCCGGCGGACGACGTAGGCGTCCAGGCCCTCGTTGTGCAGCACCTTGGGGATGTCGTAGATGGACGGGGCGTCGGCGCAGGACACCACCGCCTCCTCGTCCACATCGCACATCAGCGAGATCTTGCGCTTCACACCGTCCGGGATCTCCCGGTTGGAGCGGCAGACGATGGCGTCAGGCTGGATGCCGACCTGGCGCAGCGCGGCCACCGAATGCTGCGTCGGCTTCGTCTTCAGCTCGCCGGACGGCCCCAGGTACGGCACCAGTGAGACGTGCAGGAAGAAGACGTTCTCGCGTCCGACGTCACGGCGCACCTGGCGGGCGGCCTCAAGGAACGGCAGCGACTCGATGTCGCCCACGGTGCCACCGATCTCGTGGATCACGATGTCCACGTTGCGGGTGGCCATGGACAGCATCTCGTCCTTGATCTCGTTGGTGATGTGCGGAATCACCTGCACGGTGTCGCCGAGGAAGTCACCGCGGCGCTCCTTCGCGATCACGTTGGAGTACACCTTGCCGGTGGTCACGTTCGCGTCGGCGTTCAAGTTGACGTCGAGAAAGCGCTCGTAGTGGCCGATGTCCAGATCCGTCTCGGCGCCGTCCTCGGTGACGAACACCTCGCCGTGCTGAAACGGGTTCATGGTGCCCGGATCGACATTCAGATATGGATCGAGCTTCTGCATCGTGACCCGTAACCCACGGGCCACCAACAGACTGCCGAGGCTAGAGGCGGTGAGGCCCTTGCCCAGCGAGGAGGCGACGCCTCCGGTGACAAAGATGTGCTTGGTACTGGTGCCGTTCCCCACGGGATTCCACCATATAGGTGCCGACACCACCCCGGCCAACCGGCGCGCGGGTCGCTGGGTTCAGAGGCTCCTCTCAGCGCCCAGCAGCCGCCAGCAGTTCGGCGGCGTGGGCATGCGCAGTGGCGGAGCTCTCCAGGCCGGCCATCATCCGGGCCAGTTCGTCGAGCCGGGCCGCACCCTCGACGCGGTTGATGCCGCTGGTGGTGACCTGGCCGTCGCTGGCCTTCGCCACCACGAAATGGTCTTCGGCGAAGGCGGCGACCTGGGCCAGGTGGGTGACGACGATCACCTGGGCGTGCTCGGCCAGCCGGGCCAGCCGGCGTCCGATCTCGAGGGCGACCGCCCCGCCGACACCCGCGTCCACCTCATCGAAGACGAAGGTCTGCCCCGTCGCACCGGACGCCAGCACCACCTCGAGCGCGAGGCGGACCCGGGACAGCTCGCCGCCGGACGCCGCCTTGGCCAACGGCGCCGGGCTCGAACCGGGGTTGGCGGTGAACATCAGGGTCACCTGGTCGGCACCGTGCGGACCCACCGCTGCCGGCACCAGTTCGAACTCGATCCGGGCGTGCGGCATGGCAAGCGCCGTCAGTTCGGCCTTCACCCGGTCGGCGAGAACGCGGGCCGCCTCGGCGCGGGCCGCGGTGATCGCCGCCGAGGTCTGCGCCAACTCCTCGTCGAGGGCGGCGATCCGCTGCTGCAGTTCCCCGATCCGGTCGTCCCCGGCCTCCAGAACGCGGACGCGTTCGGCGGCGTCCGCGGCCCACCGCAGCACCTCGGCCACGGACGCGCCGTACTTACGGGTCAGCTGCTGCAACGACGAACGACGCTCCGCGATCCGCTCCAACCGGGCCGGGTCGGCCTCCAGCCGATCGGCATAGCTGGCCAGGTCGGCAGCCACGTCGGCGGCGAGCACGGCGGCCTCCGCCAGCCGCCCGGCCAGCGGCACCAGCTCGAGGTCGTCGTCGAGGGCGGCCTCCAGGCTCTTGCGGGCCGCGGCCAGCAGGCCGAGCACCGTTGGCGCGTCGTCCCAGGCCTCGGGGTCGCCGCTGAGCGCCACACCTGCCCCGTTGGCCGCCAGTCGCAGGTCATCGACGGCCTGCAGCCGCTGCGCCTCGGCGGCCAGCGCCACGTCCTCGTCCGGCTGCGGGTCGACCTGCTCGATCTCGTTCAGGCCGAAGCCGAGCAGGTCGAGTTCCCGCGCCCGCTCCCGCGCCGCACCGATGAGGTCCTCCACCTCGGACGCCGCCATGCGCCGCTCCGCATACGCGGCGCCATGCCGTTCGAGCAGGAGGCCGTGCTCAGCCCCGGCGAACCGGTCCAGCACCTCCCGCTGGCGGTCGGCAGTGCCGAGCCGGATCTGTTCGGACTGCCCGTGGATCGTGGCCCAGCGGGTGACGACGTCGGCGGCGGTTCCCAGCGGCACCGCAACCCCGCCCAGCAATGCCCGGGATCGCGTCCGCCCCACCTGGCGGGCGACCAGCAGTTCGCCGTCCTCGGCCGCGGCGCCCAGCGCGGACAGCTCCTCGGCGGTTGCCCCATCGATCGTCCAGACGCCTTCGACCACGCAGCGCGCGGCGCCGTGCCGGACCAGGCCACTGTCGGCCCGGCCGCCCAGCAGCAGCGACAAGCCGGTGACCACCATGGTCTTGCCGGCACCGGTCTCGCCGGTGACGGCAGTGAACCCCGGTCCGGGCTCCAGCACCGCTTCCGCGATCACGCCGAGGTCGGCGATGCGCAACTCAGCCAGCATGGTTGTTGCGTTGTTCCGCGACGCCACGCCACCCTTCCACGGGTAGTGCGAATTTGCGTACCAGCCGTTCGACGAAGGGACGCTCGGTGATCCGGGCCAACCGCAGTCGATGCCGGCCGACCTCCGCGCTGACCACCATGCCCCCGGAGATGTCGGTGCTGCGGCGTCCGTCGCACCAGACCACCGCCCCGGTCTCGTTGCCGGGCAGGATCTCCACCGACACCCTCGAGTGGGGTCCGATCACCATCGGACGGCTGAACAGCGCGTGCGCGGAGAGCGGCACCACCAGTAGCGCGTCGATGTCCGGCCACATCACCGGCCCGTTCGCTGAGAAGGCGTACGCGGTCGACCCGGTCGGTGTCGAGAGCAGCACGCCGTCTGTGCCCCAGCGCGACAGTGCCCGCCCGTCGACCCGGACCAGGACCTCGATCATCCGTTCTCGGGCAAGCTTCTCGATGGACACCTCGTTGATCGCGAAGGAACGCCACATCTCGGTGCCGTCCGGGTCGGTGACGACGGTGTCGATCGCCATCCGCTCCTCGACGGTGTAGTTGCGGTCGACGACGTGGTTGATCAGTGATCCGACCTCGTGCGATTCGAGTTCCGCCAGGAACCCCACGTGTCCCAGATTGACCCCGAGCACCGGCAGATCGAGCGGCAGCGCCCACTCCGCCGCCCGCAGGATGCTGCCGTCACCGCCGAACACCACGACCAGTTCGCTGAGTCGCTCGGTCTCGCAGGTGAGGGCCAGCACCTGGCCGGCGGACGCCAAGGTGTGGAAGTGTTCGTCGGTCACCAGGCAAGTGATGCCGTGCGCGCTCATTCCGGCGATGAACTCGGCGGCCGCACTCACTGCCTCCGACCGGCCACCGTGCAGGGCCACGGTGACAAAACGACTGGTTCCCACGACGAACACCCTATCCGGGGCCACCGTCACGCAGTGGGCGTCCACGCAGCAGCAGGAACCACTCGACGTTCCCGGACGCGCCCACCGTGCGGCTGACACCTCGCCACTGCTCCGGCCAACCCAGCTGCTGCGCCTGCGCCGCCACCGCGTCGACGCAATGCTGCCGGACCCGCTCGTCGCGGACCACACCGCGGGCGTCCAGACCGCCCCGGCCGACCTCGAACTGTGGTTTCACCAGCAGCAACGCGGCACCGTCCGGTTTCAGCACGGCCAGCAGCGGCGCCAGCAGCAGCGTCAGCGAGATGAAGGACACGTCGCCCACCACGAGATCCACCGGCTCGCCGTCCAGGTCGCCGACGCTCAGCTCGCGCAAGTTGAGGCCCTCGCGGACCACCACCCGAGGGTCGTCCCACAGCTGCGCCGCCAGCTGCCTGTGCCCAACATCGACCGCATAGACGAGCTCGGCACCGCGCTCCAACGCGACCTGGGTGAACCCGCCCGTCGACGCGCCGGCGTCCAGCACCCGCCCGGTGACCGCCAGCCCGCTATCGGCGAGCGCCCCGAGCAGCTTGTGGGCCGCACGGGACACGTAGTGATCGGCCGCGAGCACCTCGATCCGGTCGTCGTCCGTCACGGTCTCCGCGGGCTTTCTCGCGGCCCGTCCGTTGACCCGGACGCCGCCCGCCCGGACCGCCTCCGAGGCCTGCCCACGGGAGCGGGCCAAGCCGCGCCGGATCAGCGCCTGGTCCAGGCGCATCAGCGTGCGGGCGCGGGCTGGCTCGGGTTGAGGATGTCCTGCAGCACCTGGTGGACCCGCTGGATCTCGTCCGCGTGCGCCTGGACCGGGCCGCTCAGGTCGAGCTCGGCCAGCGCCGCGTCGACAGCCGGATGACCGGTCACGGGCGCCTCGTCGGGATTGCTCACGGCGAGCATCCTAACCCCCACCCATGCCCCCCCCTCCCTAACTACTTCAGGCCTCCCGTCGACGGCAGGCCACAACTAGTTAGGCAGGGCTTTGCGGCTCGGGGGGTCAGCGGCTGAGCGCTCGCCCAGGCCACGGGCGGCCAGCGCGTCCCCGGTCGCCTGGGCGAAGCCCACCGCGCGCACCACCACCGGTGACAGCCTGGCCAGCCAGTGCCGCTCCAGGCCGCGGGCACGGGCGGCGTCCCGGACGTCGTAGAAGGCGCCGGTGAGGAACGGGATGCTGCGCAGCATGATGCCGACCGTGAGACCCAGTCGCTCACCGTCGACGAACGGCAGCCGGTCGGCGCCCCGGACCAGCGCGTCGATCAGCACCGACGCCGGGGTGGTACACACCAGGAGCCGGGCCGCCAGCACCGCGACCAGCACATTGCCGGGGACGACGAAGGCCGCCGCGACCTGCCCGACCAGCAGCTGGAAGCCCGCCAGCACGACCAGGAGCAGCAACAGCGACCAGGGCACGACCAGCGTCACCCGCAGCGGCAGTCGGGTACTCAGCAGACACGCCACGGTCGCCAGCAGGCTGACCACGGTGAGCTCAGGTCGCTGCACGATCAACGTGGCCAGCGTGAGGGTCAGCACCACCAGGTACTTCCACCCGACCCCGAGCCGGTGCCAGGGCGAACTGCCCGGGCGGTAGCTGCCGAACAGCGAGGCGGCCGCCCTCATGCCATCAGCCGGCGGTAGTGGGCGATGACCTCGGTCGGCGACCCGTCGGCGACGACCCGGCCACCGTGTACCAGCACGGCGCGTTCGGCCTGGCCGGCCAGTTCCAGGTCGTGGGTGGCCACAATCACCTGGTGCGGCAAGGCGGCCAGCATGCCGGCCACGATGTTGCGGTTGCGCAGATCGAGCAGGGTGGTCGGCTCGTCACACACCAGGACGGACGGCTCAACAGCGAGCACGCTGACCAACGCCGCGAGCTGGCGCTCTCCCCCGGAAAGGTCATAGATGCTGTGATCAGCCACCTCGGCCAACCCGTAGCGGGTCAGCCAGTCCAGGGCGCGCGCTCGCCGTTCGGCCCGGTTCCGCACCCGGGACCGCAGACTGAGCTCCACATCGTCCGCAGGGGTCGGCAGCACCAATTGACTCAGCGGATCGGTGAAGGTGAAGCCGACCATGCGGCGCACGGTGGACGCCGCCGTGCGGGTGTCGTGGCCGGCGACGCTGACCGTGCCCTCGCTGGGCAGCACCAGCCCGTTGAGCAGCCGCAGCAGCGTCGATTTCCCCGATCCGTTGGCCCCGATCACGGCGATCCGCCGCTGGTCGAGCCGCAGGTTGATGCCGTCAAGCAGCACCGCGGCGCCGGTGGGCCCGCTGGCCGGGACGCGGACGGCGACCCCGGTGAGGGCGATCACGTCACGCGGCGACCGGCGTCCGGACCGCCAGCAGCGCCGGGAACGCCTTGTGGACGGCGACCGCAATGGCGGCGGCGACCAGGTTCTTCACCACATCGCCCGGCCAGAAGATCAGATCGGTGGCGATCGCGGCGTTCAGGCTCATCTGAGCCACCAGCATCAGGCCGAGGATGCCGGCCGGATGGATCACCAGTACGGACGCCCCGAAGCCGGACAGGAACAGCCACAGGAACCGCGCCCGCCGGTTCGGCCCGGCCAGCCGCTGCGCGAACACGCCGGCGAGCAGCGCGGCGAGCGGGAAGCTGAGCAGATAGCCGATGCTCGGCTTGGCCAGCACGCCCAGGCCGGCGGCGCCGCCGGCAAAGACCGGCAACCCCGCGAAGCCGACCAGCAGATAGAGCGCGGTCGCCGCGAAACCGCGCCACGGCCCGAGCACCAACCCGGACAGGATCACGGCAAGCGTCTGCAGGGTGATCGGCACGGGTCCGACGGGAACACCCGGCACCACCGAGAACGCCGCGATAAGGGCGGCGAAGACGGCGATGAGCGCAAGGTCGGTGGTGGGTTGTCTGCCGGCTGACACGGTGGCTCCTGGGTCGTCGAGACCGCCGTTACCGCGGTCCACCGCAGGATAGCGCCGACGGCGCGGGCATGTGCGCAGCGCATCGAACGCCCACGTCCCGGACACATCCGTCCCATCCGAGGCTGGTCCCAGAGGGAGGCTCAGTGCAGCTGGTCGAGCTGCGCGAGCGAGTCGGACGGATCGGCGTCCGTCGCCCAGGACAGGTTCGCCAGCGCCCACAGCGCGTCGAGCTGGCCGTCCTGCGTCTCGAGGTCGCCCTCGAGCTCGATGCGTCCGTCGTGCAGATGGGCCCGCGCCGCGCCACAGCGCCAGGAGTGGCCGTCCTTGGTGACGGTGCGCGCCGGTGCCAGCAATGCCCGCAGATCGGCACCGATGTAGTTCGGACGGTCGCCGGGCCCCGCCGCCAGCAGGTCGTGCTTGCCGTGCGCGCCGGTGAACACCAGCAGCGACTTCATCCCGGCCCGGTTGGCGCCCATGATGTCGGTGTCGATCCGATCGCCGACGAAGATGGGGCGTTCGGCTCCGGTGTGGGCAACCGCGAAGTCGAGCATCGGGGCGTGCGGCTTGCCGAAGACGATGGGCTTGCGTGGCCGGACCGTCATGCCGACGACCGCCAGCTGCGCACCGAGCCCGGCGACCAGGCCGCGGTCCGTGGGTCGGGTGGCATCGTCATTGGTCGCGTACCAGGTGGCACCGCGCTGGACGGCGATGCCCGCCTCGTCCAGCAGCGCCCAGGGGATGTTCGGGCTGTAGCCCTGCACCACCGCGTCCGGGCCGTCGTCGGCGCTGTCGGTGGTCCGGAAGCCGGCCTCGGTGAGCAGGTCGACGAGGTTCTGGGTGCCGCCGACCAGGATCAGGCTGCCCGGGGTCAGGGTTTCGGCGAGCACGCCGGCGGCCACCTGGGCGCTGGTGATCAGGTCGTCCGGGCCGGCGACGAAGCCGAGGCTGTTCAGGTGCTCGGCCACCACAGCCGCGCTCCGGGCTGCGTTGTTGGTGACGAACATCACCCGAGCGCCGGACGCCGTGACGTCGCGAATGCCCTCCACGGCTCCCGGCACCGCGATCGGACCGAGGTAAATCACCCCGTCGAGATCGAAGAACGCCACATCATGGGCGTCGATGATGCGTGGCGTCACTGGGTCTCCTCGTTGGTCTCGCTGTCACTGTGCTCACTTTGGCCGTCCTGCACGTCGCCAGCGTCGGAGCCGTCGGTCCCGGAGTCGTCCGCCTCGGACCCGTCGGGCTCGGAGTCCTCGGGCTCGGAGTCGTCGAACTCGATGGTGATGCCGTGCAGTTCGGTGAGCGCGTCCGCCGCGCCGGTTTCGTTCTTGGGATCGAGCCGGACGGCCGCACCGAACCATTGTTCGGCGCCCGCGGTGTCACCTGAGGCGGCCAGCAGTTCGGCGTAGTAGTAGCGCAGCCGTGCCCGCGCGTTCTTGGGCCCCCGCGCACCGACCAGTTCGATCTCCTGGCGCAACACTCGGATGGCCTCGTCACGCTGACCGAGGGCGTCTCTGGCGCCTGCCTCGACCAGCTTCAGCTCGGCACGCGCAGCCACCGAGCCGGCGCCCTCAAGCCCCTCGCGGACGAGCCGTAGCGCCGCCTGGTGGCGACCGAGCCCGCGCTCGCAGTCAGCCATCACGGCCAGGAACTCGTCGCTGCCGGTCATCCGGCGGAGCGCCCGGAACTCGTTCAGCGCCGCGGCGTACTCACCCGCCGCGTAGGCCGTCGTTGCGGCCGCCTCGCGCACCACCGGCAGCCGTGCCGCCCTTCTGCGGGCGGCCTCCGCGTGGGCGTAGGCCAGCGTGGGGTCGACATCGAGCAACTCCGCGGCCGCGGCGAGATGTGCCGCCACCGCCTCGGCACGCTCGGCGCTCAGCCCGCGCAGTTCGGCCCGGACGCCGCGTGACAGCAGATCCATGTTCGCCTCGGTCGGGGTTGCCGGCTCGTCCGGACGTGGTTCCAGCCCCGGGGGCAGCGGCTCACGTTCCCGGTCGTCCGCCTCGCGCCTCGGCCGGACGTCCCTGCCTCGATCACCGTATGGGGCAGCGCCCGTTCTCCGGTCATCGCGACCCTGCCCAGACCGACGATCGTCCGAGCGCGACCGCGGACCGCCGGATGCTGAACCGCGCCGTGGTGCTGCTTCGTACCGACCATCGGAACCGTTGCCCGAGCGAACCGGGCGATCATCTCCGACGTGCCGCGCCCCGCGGTCCTCGGTGCGCCCGTCGCGTCGGCTGTCACCGCGCCGCTCATTGCGATCATCCCGGGAGTACCGGGTGCCGTTGTCCCGGACGTTGCGACGCTGGCTGCCTTCGTCCCTGGAGTACCGCGCCTCGCGTCCATCGGCGCGGCCACCGCTGCGCCGCACGTCACGGTTCTCGTTGGACGCGTTCCGTCGTGGGTCAGCACCACGGTTCTCCGCGCGCTGGTAGGGACGTGACGCCGAACCGCCGCGCTGCGCTCCCCCTTCCGGCCGCGCTCGATCGCCTCGCTCTGCGTATCTGCTGCCACCGGCTTCCTTGTTATCACCGGCGGGACGCCACTGTGCTCGCCGATCGCCATCCCTCCCCGGCTGATCACCTTCCCAGCGACCGTTGGAAGACGAGGAAGGGCGCCGCGCGCCACCCCCGCCGCCAGGACCACGTCCACGTGCGTAACCACCCGCCGGGCTCCGGTCACCGTTGCGCGGGCGCCCGCGTCCGGCATCGCCGTCCGCGGAGCGCCCTCCGTTCGACCCGCCGTCCCGCTTGCCATCCCAGTCCCGTGCCGGCCGGTATGCCGACCGCGGCCCGTCGCCGGCCCGTGAGCCGCCCTGCCTGCCGCGCTCCGACGTGTTGCCACGACTGCTGTATCCGTCGCGATGACCGCTATCGCGCTCCTGGTAGGAGCCGCCTCCGTCCGGACGTCGCCGGCCCCCGGACGTGCCGTGTCCGCCACGCGAGCTGCCACCCGTGTTCCGATCCTCACCAGGCCGTTCGGACTTCCAGTTCCGGCTTCCGCGCGCTCCGCCATCGCCCCGAGATCCGCCACCGCTGCGGGCGCCGTTGCCGCGAGGGCCGCCGGTGCGATCATTCCCGCGCGCACCCTGCTTCCCGCGGTCACCGTCTCGGCCGCCGCGATCGCCACGCCGATCCCGATCGCGTCCCTGGCCCCCGGCCGAATGTTCCTGATTGGTCACCCGTCCAAGTTTGCCCTTGTGGTTGCCGGGGATGCAAAACACCCCCGTGGTTGTCATTGCTGACTACCACGGGGGTGTTTAAATGTCCGGCGACGTCCTAGTCTCCCACAGGGTCCCCCCTGCAGTACCATCGGCGCTGAGCAGCTTAGCTTCCGGGTTCGGAATGGAGCCGGGCGTTTCCCGCTCGCCATGATCACCGTAACTCTA
>WBZS01000276.1_pt1 | contig 69770 bp, 61 predicted proteins | sample 5204201 | NCBI WGS metagenome assembly WBZS01 (sample SAMN12344357, study PRJNA552823) | activated sludge metagenome | biome: Activated sludge suspended growth; feature: Nitrification reactor; material: Wastewater; isolation source: activated sludge from nitrification reactor of wastewater...
GTGGCCTGCATGCGCAAGCTACTGACCATCCTCAACGCCATGCTTCGCGACGGCGCCGGGTGGAATGCTGCCAAACACGCAGCCAGCGCCGCCGGGGCTTGACTTCAAAGACAGTTGCTGACCCCGGCATTTCATACGCCCCAGCGGCCTGCGCAGCAGGCCGCGGATCGAAGGGCCCGACCCGATCCGGGTTTCCCGGTCGGGATCGGGTAGCCCCCCCGGGGGGCGGCCGCCAGGCGGCCGGGGGCCAACACATCAGTGCTGAAGGATCTTGGACAGGAAGTCCTTGGCACGCGGGCTGCGCGCGTCCATATTGCCGAAGAATTCGGCCTTGGCGCAGTCTTCGATGATCTTGCCGTGGTCCATGAAGATCACGCGGTGGCTGACCTTGCGCGCAAAGCCCATTTCGTGGGTCACGCACATCATGGTCATGCCCTCGTTGGCGAGTTGCACCATCACGTCGAGCACTTCGCCGACCATCTCGGGGTCGAGCGCCGAAGTCGGCTCGTCGAACAGCATCACGATCGGGTCCATCGACAGCGCGCGGGCAATCGCCACGCGCTGCTGCTGCCCGCCGGAAAGCTGGCCGGGGAACTTGTCCTTGTGCGCGCTCAGGCCGACGCGGTCGAGCATCTTCAGGCCGCGCTTGAGCGCGTCGTCCTTGCTGCGGCCCAGCACCTTGATCTGCGCGATGGTCAGGTTCTCGGTCACCGACAGGTGCGGAAACAGCTCGAAGTGCTGGAACACCATGCCGACGTGGCTGCGCAGCTTGGGCAGGTTGGTCTTCGGGTCGGCCAGCGAGACACCGTTGACGACGATGTCGCCCTTTTGAAACGGTTCCAGCGCGTTGACGGTCTTGATCAGGGTGCTCTTGCCCGAGCCCGACGGGCCGCAGACCACCACCACCTCGCCCTTCTGGATGCTGGTGCTGCAGTCGGTCAGCACCTGGAAGCTGCCGTACCACTTGCTGACGTTCTTGATGTCTATCATCGGATGCGCCTGGTGATGTAAGTTATCGAATGATGGCGATCTTGCGCTGCAGCCGCTTGACCAGCATCGACAGCGAGAAGCAGATCACGAAGTAGACGACCGCCGCCACCAGATAGGTTTCAACCGGCCGGTTGAAGTTCTTGCCGGCGATCTCGAAGCCCTTCAACAAGTCGTAGGCGCCGATGGCGTAGACCAGCGAGGTGTCCTGGAACAAGATGATGGTCTGTGTCAACAGCACCGGCAGCATGTTGCGAAAGGCCTGTGGCAGCACCACCAGTTGCATGGTCTGCGCATACGTCATGCCCACCGCATAGCCGGCGTGCACCTGGCCGCGCGGCACGCTTTGTATGCCGGCGCGCATGATTTCCGAGTAGTACGCCGCCTCGAACAGCGTGAAGGTGACCAGCGCCGACAGCTCGGCGCCCATCGATCGGCCGATCAGCAACGGGATCAGCAAGAAGAACCACAGGATCACCATCACCAGCGGCACGCTGCGCATCAGGTTGACATAGGCCGACGCCGGCGCTTCGAGCCACTTCATGCCCGACAACCGCATCAGCGCCAGCGCCGTGCCGAGCACGATGCCGCCGATCATGGCCACCAGCGTCAACTGGACCGAGAAGAACAGGCCCTTCTGGACGAACGCGGTGAGGACGTCCCAGCTCAGGAAGGAGAAGTCGAGATTCATCGCCCGACCCTCACTTGCCGCCGATCATGCCGGGCACGCGCACGCGCTGCTCGATGAACTGCATGATGCGGTTGATGACAAACGCCGACAGGAAGTACAGCACGGTGACCGCCAGGTACATCTTGATCGGTTGCGAGGTTTCCTCGCCGGCCTGCATCGCGAACATCGTCAGCTCGGCGATGCTGACCGCAAAGGCCACCGCCGAGTTTTTGATGATGTTCATCGACTCGCTGGTCAGCGGCGGGATGACGATGCGAAACGCCATCGGCAGCAGCACGTAGCGGTAGGTCTGCGCCAACGTAAAGCCCACCGCCAGCCCGGCGTAGCGCTGGCCCTTGGGCAGGCTTTGAATGCCGGCGCGCACCTGCTCGGCAATCCGCGCCGAGGTAAAAAAGCCCAGCGCCAACACCACCAGCACAAAGCTCGGCACGCCCTTGAGCGCCGGCACCAGCGCCGGCACCACGTGGTACCAGATGAAGATCTGCACCAGCAGCGGTATGTTGCGGAAAAACTCGGTCCAGGCGTCGCCAAACAGGCTCAAGCGCCGGTCGGGCACGGTGCGCAGCACACCGATCAGCGAGCCAACGACCAGCGCCACCAGCAGCCCCAGCAGCGCCACCGACAGCGTCCAGCCCCAGGCTGAAAACAACCAGTCGAGGTAGCTGCGGTCCTGCCCGCTGCCCATGCAGCCGGCCAGCAGGTCACCGGTGGTGGTGTCCTTGCAGAAGGCCTGTCGCCATTCTTCGATGAAAGCCAAACCCGCCTCCTACAGAGTTTGGCCGCCGAAAAACAACAAGGCCGCGGGGTATGCGCGGCCTTGTCATTCATTGATCGACGACCAGGACGTTGCCTGGCCGGTATTGCATCACTTCTTGGCGTAGTCTTCCATCGGCTTGTCGTTGGGATTTGCCCAGGCCGCCTTGGTCGCCTCGGACAGCGCCAGCCCGACCTTGGTGTTGGTCGGCGGAATCGGCTGCAAGAACCATTTGTCGTAGAGCTTGGCCAGGTCGCCGCTCTTCATCTGGTTCTTGATGCTGTCGTCGACCGCCTTCTTGAACGCGGCGTCGTCCTTGCGCATCATGCAGGCGATCGGCTCGACCGACAGCACCTCGGGCAGGATCTTGAAGTCGGCCGGGTTCTTCGCGCGGCTGATGTTGCCGGCCAGGATCTGGCCATCCATCACGAAGGCGTCGGCACGCCCACCTTCGAGCAGCAAAAAGCTGTCGGCGTGGTCCTTGCCCATGATTTCCTTGAAGTCCACATGCGTCGCGCGCTCGTGCTTGCGCAGGTGTTGCACCGAGGTGGTGCCGGTGGTGGTGGCCACCGTCCTGCCGTTGAGCTGGCCGATCGAGGTGATGCCCGAATTGGCCTTGACCGCCACGCGCACTTCCTCGACATAGGTGGTGACCGCAAAGGCGGCGTCCTTTTGCCGCGCGGCGTTGTTGGTGGTCGACCCGCATTCCAGGTCGACGGTGCCGTTTTGCACCAGCGGAATGCGGTTTTGCGAGGTGATCGGCTGGTACTTGACGGTCAGGCTGGACAGCCCGAGCTGGCGCCGGATATCGGCCGCGACGCGCTCGGACATCTCGGTGTGGAAGCCGACGTATTTGCCGTTGCCCAGCGTGTAGGCCAGCGCGCCCGACGACTCGCGCACGCCCAGCGTGATCGTGCCGCTGCTCTTGATCTTGGCCAGGGTGTCGCTGCTCTGCGCGAACGCCGAACCGGCGCCGAAAGCGGTGGCCAAAACGACCGCGGCCTGCAGGCCGGTCAACGTGAATTTCATTGCGAATGCTCCTGTGTCAAAGAAAACCTGCGGCCGCAGAAAACCCGCCGGACGCAGGGGGCCTGTGGCGTTGGCGGTCCCGGTATCGGCCCGTGGGCCGGGACACGCCCCCCGCACAACGCAGGCCACCCCGCGGGCGACGACAGCGTGAACCACGCCAATTCCCTGCCTCACACCGAAACGCACAAACCGGGCAAGACGCTGCCGCAATTCAGGCGTCCGGGCCGGCGAAACATTGTGCATTGCCCCGGCCGCTGCCCGGCGCGCCGCACTGCGCCTGCACCTGGACCGGCCAGTCGCGTTCTGGCTGAGAACGGCCGCCGTTGATGGCCAGGCCACGCGCCGGGGCGCGCAGCGGCACCGGCTCGCCCTACCTGCGAGGTATGCGACGAGGATTCAACCCTATTGGACGACCTGAGGCGCGCCCGAGCCCGGGGATGCGCGCGCCGCGAGGGACTTGTTCAGCGTGGCCTTAGCGCACCGGAGGGCGCATCAGGATGTCCTCGATGTCGGGGTGCGGGCGCGGGATGACGTGTGCAGCGCGAACCTTGCCAACCGCCCTGGCCGCCGCCGTGCCAGCGTCGACCGCGGCCTTGACCGCGCCGACGTCACCGCGAACCAGCACCGTGATGATGCCGCCGCCGGGCTGCTGCATGGTGACGAGCCGGACGTTGGCCGCCTTGACCATGGCATCGGCGGCGTGGGTCGCCGCCGTCTTGCCGTGGGTCTCGACCATGCCAAGTGCGGTACCGCGCAACTCGCTCATCACGATGACTCCTTGGTGGCCTTGGCCGACTTCACCGCCAGTTGGCCGAGTGCCAGACGCACGCCGGCCAGCGACGCTGGCGGCACCGAAAACACCCGCACGCCGCAGGCGTAGAGGTCTTCAACCAATGCCAGCGCCGTGCCATCGCCGCAATCGACGCCAAAGCGCGTGGCTGCGTGGGCGCCGACCGCACCGACGACCGTGTCCATGACCGGCCGCAGCGGGCCGAGCGCGGTGCGCGGGTTGTGCCCCAGCGAGCCCTCGGCAACGCAGCTTTCGAACACGTCGTCGCCGAACGACAAGGCGCTGGGGTAGCCGTAGAAGGTGCGGATGAGCTCGCGGATGTCTATCCACAGCGCCGAGGCACAGGCGGCGATGGCCGCGGCGTCGGCCAGGCCGGCCGGGCTTTGCAGCACCGCGCCGACGCCGGCAAAGCCAAACGGTTGCGCCGCGCACTGGAACGACCGCATCTCCGCGACGCCGTTGATGCCCGGAACCAGCGGCGTCACGCGCGGGTGGCCGGCCTCGCGCGCCGCATCGCCAATGCCGCGCAGCAGCGACACGTACAGCCCCTTCATACCAAGCGGCAGAAACAGGCGCGGCGCCAGCGAGGCCCAGGTGTCGATCAGCCGCTGCGCACGCGGCGAGCCGAGGTTGGGCAGCCGCAGGTCGATCGGCACCCCGCCCGATTCGAGGATCAGGTGCCGCGCCGCGTCATAGGCCAGGCGGGCCAGGCGGTCGTGCGTGTCCTTGCGCTCGGGCCGCTGGCCGAGTTCGTTGACCGCCGCAATCAGGTCCGACAAGGTGCCGGCGGCAATCAGCAGGTCGGTCAGCGCGACCACGCCCAGCCCGCCGGCGCACTGGCGCAGCGCCGCAGGTGTGTCGACCGCGCTGGCGCTGCCGAGCCAGAAGTTCGCCTGCGACTGCGCGTCGGCCCACTGCAGCACGCGGTCAATGTGACTGGCCGCCTGCTGCGCCGGCTCAAGCGGCAACACGGCGCCGTAGACGCGGCCGCTGGCACCGTCGACCGACAACGGCGCGCCTTCGGCGTAGCGCTTGCCGGCGATTGAAAAGGTTGCCGCGGCGAGGTCGATTTCCAGCGCCTCGCAGCCCACCACGCAGGGCACGTCGAGCGCGCGCGACACCACCGCCGCGTGGCTCAGCGCGCCACCGCGCGCGGTGACGATGGCCGCCGAGGCCAGCATGCCGCGGATGTCCTGTGGACTGGTGGTCGGCCGCACCAGGATGACCTTCTCGCCCGCCGCGGCAACCGTCGCGGCGCGGTCGGCATCCAGCACCGCCATGCCCCAGGCATGCCCTGGCGAAGCCCCAATGCCTTGCAGCAGCACGCCGGCCGAGGCCAACGCGGCCGGCTCGAAAGCCGGCCGCAGCAGGCGTTTGAGCTGTTCCACACTGACCTTGCCAATCGCGACGGCGGGCTCGACGATGCCCTCGTCGGCCAGCGCCGCGGCAATACGCACCGCCGCCTGGGCGGTGCGCTTGGCCGGCCGCACCTGCAGGAAGTAAAGCCGCTCGCCTTCGACCGTGAATTCGATGTCGACCGCGTCGCCGTACAGCCGCTCAAGCTGCGCGCCATGCTCGGCCAGCGCGTGCCGGTGCGCATCGGCCAGGCCGCCGGGATCGGCCAGCGAGATCGGCGTCGCCGAGCCGGAAACCAGATCCTCGCCCTGGCGGCCGGCAAGAAACTCGCCGTACAACTCGGCCGCGCCGGTATTCGGGTTGCGCGTGAAGGCCACGCCCGAACCCGAGCGCGCGTCGAAATTGCCGAAAACCATGGCCTGCACGGTGATGGCGGTGCCGAGGTCGTCGGCGATGCCGTGGTGCGCACGGTAGGCACGCGCGCGCCGGCCGTCCCAAGACTCGAACACCGCCGCGATCGCGCGTTGCAGTTGCCAGGCCGGGTCGGCACTGACCTCGGACTGGCCTTCCTCCGCGCAGGCGCGCAGCACGGCGTCCTGCATGGCGCCAAAGTGCGCCGCGCTGGGTTCGCGCAGTGCCGCGTCGCGCAGCGGACTGGCCGCAGAGACCACGGTATGCGCATCCAGCCCGAGCACGATCTCTGCAAACATGCGCCAAAAGCGCAGCCAGGTGTCGACCGCGAACGCGGCGCTGCCGGACTCGCGCGCCAGCGCCTGCGCACCGCCCGCGGTAATGCCCAGGTTAAGCACGGTGTCCATCATGCCCGGCATGCTGACCTGCGCGCCGGAGCGCACCGACACCAGCAGCGGCGCCGCATCGGTGGCGCCGAAGCGCCGGCCGCAGCGCGCCTCCAGGCCCGCCATCGCTGCACTGGCCTGTGCCAGCAGCGAAGGCGGCACCGCACCGGCGGCCCTGAACGCGCGGTAGCCGTCGGTGCCGATCACGAATGCCGGCGGCACCGGAATGCCGAGCGCGGCCATGCGCGCCAACCCGGTGGCCTTGCCGCCAAACCGGGCCAGGTCGTTGCCGTCGATCGCGTCGACCGCATGGACCAGCGTGCATCCATCGGCGCGGGCGGAGTCCGGGTTCATGATGTGTCGCGCGGCCGGCCGAGTACGGCGAGGATGTCTTCGTGAAACTCGAACCAGATGTTGTGTACCGAGTCGAGGGTCGGTTTGCAGACGAAGTCGCGCTGCCCCTGATCGACCCGCGCCATGCTGGCCTCGAAGCGGCGCACATAGGCCGCATAACGCGGGATGCGCGGCAGCAGCGTGCCGATGTCGCGCACCAGGCGCTCGGCCGTCTGCAGCAGACGGCGCTCGACCTTGTCGTCGCCATCGGTTTTTTGCCACTCGCTGACCTGCGCGATGAAGCGCGTGTTCAGGTGCTCGAAGTTGCCGTACCAACTGGTCAATGCGGGTTCAGCGCGCAGCGCGCGGTAGGCCGCGTCGTAGTGCGCGAGCAGCGCCGCAGTGCCGTCGGGCATCAGCATCGCGCCGCCAGGCAGGTCGAGCAGCCAGCCGGCGTCGACCGCCGCCGCCAGGCAGGCGCCGACCGTCGCCTCGGGCAAGGCGGTGATCTCGGCAATCGATGCCGCGTCGGCCATCTTCTTCAGGTAGATGGCGTTGAGCACGATGAAGTCGTGGTCGGAAAGCATAGGCAACGACGGCCTCGGAAAGTGGATGGCGGCGGGGGTCAGAGGCTGAGCCGATGTCGAGCCTGCCCGCGCAGCGTTGCAAGTCGTGCCCGGCCCAGGCGCAATGCACAGCCCTGGCCGTTGCCATGGCGAGCATTTGCAGCGGCGAGCCGGTACGTCCCGGAACGGTCAGCGGGCCCGATCGAACACGGCAACGCTGAACAAGTCACCCGCGGCGCGCGAATCGCCGGACCCGGGCGCGCGGCGGCCTGGCAAAGGCTCGCCATACCCGCCGGCATGGCTGCGCCTTGCGTCTTGCCGCGCATCACTACCCGCGGCGCGCGCACTCGCGCCGGCTTGTTCAGCGTCGCCATCGAGACTCGGCCTTCTCAGCTCCAGAAGTACTTCGAGCGCCGGCGGTCGGCTGTTTCGGCAAAGGGCAGGTAGCCCTCGCCGGAGAAGATCTTCTGCGGCACCGTGGCCTGGGCAAAGCCGCGCTTGGTGATGTCGTAGTAGTAGTTGGACACGCGCTGGTCGATCTCCCAGAACTGGTAGTCGGTGCAGGCCTTGTCATAGGTGCCGGCCAGGCGCAGGTGCGGCAGGATCATGTCGATGTAGTAGACATACATGCCGTTGGTGATCAGCGTGCGGCGCGACTGGCGCGACAGCTTCGAGTACAACTTGAAGGTTGCCTGCTGAATGCCCTCCAGCCGCTTTTGCAAGTCCTTCACTGGCACCTTGTAGACCTCGGCCATCGGCGTGTTCCACTTCTCGCGCACAAACACCGCCGCGGCGCGGATCGACGGGATGTAGTTCTTTGGCCGCGTAAAGGTGGTGGAGATGTCGTTGACGCGGATTTCATCCAGGTTCATGTGCTTGGGGTCGATCTCCAGCACGACGGTATAGCAGTGCGGAACGTCTTCATGGTCGCAGACGTCGCTCCACTCAAAGGCCTCTTCGTTGGTGAACAAGTCCCGGATGATCAGCAGATTGCCGTTGGCCAGCGGGTAGGGGCCGGTGTCGCCCAGGCCGAGGCGGCAGTCGTAGTGGTCAAGAAAGGACAGCAACTCGGCCGCGGCGTTGAACTTGATGACCAGGTCGTGGTCGGGCGAGCCGGCGTCCAGCCTATCGAGCTGCGAGGTCAGCCGCTCGATGATCGGCGCCTCGTGGATCAGGCAGCGGTAGGCGTCTTGCGAGTTCAGAATCCAGCCGTCCTGCCGCTTGCCCCACAGCACGCGCTGCATGAACTTCAGGATTTCGTTGCTTTCCTCGATGTAGTCGTTGGGCTGGATGACCTCGAGTGCGAGCAGCCCGCAGCGCCCCATGCCGAAGCCGACCGCGCCAATGCACCAGTCGTGCACGCAGTTGATCTTGGTGCCGATTTCGCGCCGCGCCGAGGCGCCGATGTCCATCACACCCTGGGCGCCGATCTCGTCGGTGGTCATGCGCAGAATTTCCGGCCAGCGGTAGAACTCGTGCATGAAGGCGAGGATTTCGTACTCCTGGCGCGGGATCATTCCCGACACGCCCTCGGTCGCGCGCATCACCAGCACGTCCCATATGTTCCACGCCAGGTAGTTGTTCAGGTCGTTCAATTCGGCAATCGTGAACTGGTCGCGCAGCACGTCTTCCTTGCTGACTTTTTGCAGTACCTGGCTCTTGGCGCGCGACTTCATCATGCGGTCACCAAGCACGCCGTCCGGAACCGGCGGCAAGTCCTTGAAGTTGCCCACGTAGAGCAGGTCCTGGAAGCGCAATCCGTCGTCGCCGGGTTGGTAGCGTTTCTGGTAGTCCATGGTGTGTCTCCGTGTCGGGGTTGTATCAGTCGGCCAGCAAGACGTGGCCGAGTGCGCCTTCACAGTCGAGCTGCACCTTTTTGCCGTCGAGCGCCTTGACCATCATGTCGAAGTGCGCCTTGTTGTCGCCGCCGGTGACGTACCGCGACTCGCTGCCTTTCAGGTAAGTGGTCATCACGCAGGGAATCTGGAACTCCCGCGAGAGGATGCCCAGGTGTGACTCGGGCGCACCCGACAGCGTGATCACACCCATCGCACCCATGCTCAGCACCGGCGCGAGAAAAGTGGTGGTGCCGCCTTGGGCGAGCACGATGTGGTCTTTGAGCTTGCCGCTCTGGATCAGCGCAATCACCGATTTCGGGTCCGGCAGGTATTTGACGACGCCGATCGGCTTCTTGTTGGTCTCAAAACTGTTGAACCCTTCCGCAATGACGTTCATGACCTGGTCTCCTGTACTGGCTGGGGCTAAAGGGGGCGCGTTGTCGACGAATGCCGTCGCGGCCCGGTCATGGGGAGCGGATGCGGGTGCGCGGCGTTGCGCGCCTGCGCAGCGCCGCGGCCTGTAGCCTGTCGATGGCCCGGATCACCGCGCGGCTCCGGGCATGATTTGCCGCAGCGCGCACAGCAACTCGCCTTGTGCAGCGGCTTGGCGCGCCGGGAGCGCAGCCGGTGCGGCCGGCGCCGTGTCGGCCCACGTGGCGAGTTGCGCCTGCCGCGACTGCAGGCGACGGTCGTCGCGCCGCCGGCCGGCGGCCTGTGCGTCGGCCATGGCCGGCGCCGCCGGCGTGGTGCAGGTACACGACGCGGCCGCCGGCGCGGCGCAAGCACATGCGGTCGACCCGGCGCAGGTGCATGCCGCCGCCGCAGCGGACACCGGCGCCGCGGCGGCCGGGGTGGGCGAAACACAGGCCTGGCCTGCGCTGTGGGGGTCACGCAGCCAGGCCACCAGCTCCTGCGGCCACAGCGCCACGCGCTCGGCGCCGGCGTCGAGCAGTTGCTGTTCGCTGTGCATGCCCCAGGACACCCCGATCGCACGCACGCCGGCCTCGCGCGCTTCGGCGATGTCGCCAACGGTGTCGGTGACCAGCACCACTTCCTGCGCCTGCAACTGGTCCTGCACGCCGGCGTCCTGGTAAGCCGGCGCGCACTGGCGCTGCGTGGCGTAGCGCTGGTCGGCCAGAAAGCGGCGCATCGACGCCGACTTGCGCGGTTCGACGTCACCCGAGAAAACGTGCGAGAAGCAGGTGGCGATGCCGGCGCTGACAAGCACGCGGCGAATCGCCTCGATGCCGTTGGTCGACAGCACCGCCAGCGTGCACTGTGGTGCCAGTGCGCGCACCACATCCACCATGCCGGGAATCACCGCCGGGTGGTAACGCGTGCGCAGCAATTCCATGAAGTGCGCCTTGGCGGCGGCCGCGCGCTGCGGGTCGGGCACCAGGCGCGCCAGCGAGTCGAAGAAGTTGCCCTCAAAGGCCTTGAAGAAGGCCTGCTGCGAGTCGATGCCGAGTGCGAACGCGCGGTTGGTCTCGGCAAACAATTGCCACGAGGCGGCGCGCGTGTCCACCAGCGTGCCGTCCAGGTCGAACAAGATGGCGCGGGGCACGCGGCGATCGTCCGGTGGCGTGGTAGGCGGCAGACTCTCGGCAGCCGCTCACAGCGGGCGCGAGGGTCGCCGCGTCGCGGCCACGCTGTTCAATGCGTTGAGCTGCGGCAGTTCAAAGAAGTCCTGCACCTCGCCATGGCCGTGCTGTCCGGCCATTTCCCAGGCGCACAAGGCGTTGAACGAGACCATGTTCGGCCAGCACTGCCAGGGAAAGCTGGTCAGCGCACGGCCCTGCAGTGACCAGTGGCGGTCTGCGCGGTCGGTGAGTTCAAGTTGCAGTCGTTCCGGATAGCGTTCCTGCGGCCGTTCGACCCGGCCGCTGCCGGCCTTCAACCCGTACACCTGGCCGCGTTCGAGCACGTAGCCGTGCGCCAGCCAGAGCTCGTCGCCATTGCGCGTCTGGTCAAAGCCGAAGATCGCGTGCACCGCCAGGTCTTTCGAGAAGTGCGCGTGCAGCCAGCTCATGTTGGGCTTGCCGCGCTCAGGCCGCGGACCCCAGCTGTGGTCCATGGTCGAGACGCAGTCAATCGGCACGCTGCGCCCGCGCACCGCCACCGAGCCGGTGAAGACGCCGGTCTGGTCGAAGTGGCCGTTGTAGGCCGTGCCCCAAGAGAACTTGCCGGCACTCGACTTCGACCCGCACATCGGGTCCATCGCCGGGTCGTGGATGTCGAAGCCGGGCATCAGCGCCTCGTAGCGCACATCGATGCGCGTGCCTTCCTGGTCGTCGTAGGCGATGTGCCAGACCTGGTTGGGCTGCAGGCAGCGGATGTGCAGGCTGTTGAGCAGCCTGAAGTCCAGCAGGCTGCGTGGCGTGGGGATGGGCAGCGCGGCACGCATGTCGCAGAAGTCGGCCTCCCAGGGCGTGACGGCGCGCTGCGAATTCATGCAAATCGTCGAACTGACCACGCCCAGGTTCGGACGAAACAGCGCGTAGACACCGACATTGAGCCGGTGCTCGGCGTTGTAGAAGCCGAAAAAGTTGGTCTCGGCCCAGGTTGGATCCGGGTCGGCGGCGTGGAACTCCGCGTCGGCATGCGTGATCACGGCTTGTCTCCTGCAAGGCGGCCCGGCAGCCATCGCCGGGGCTCCGAAGCTGGGCAGCGCTGCCGTCCTGCGCGGCGCGCATTTGCGGGGACTTGTTCAGCGTAGGCCTTGACTCTAGGCACCGGCCGCCGCAGCCGCCATGGCCGCAGTGGCCAACGTGTGCCGCGGCAATGCACCACAGTGGCCAATGACGCCGGCGCAGCCGCCACATACCGTAGCGCCATCGCGAGAGCCACACGAGACGGAGACCTCCATGCAACTGGCCCGGGTGCGCGGCAACGTGGTCGCGTCGATCAAGGCCGCGGGGCTGGCGTCGCACAAGCTGTTGCTGCTGGAGCCGGTGGCGGCCGAGGCGCCGATGGCCGAGGGCGGCGGCAGCGGCAGTGCGCTGTATGTCGCCATCGACTTGGCCGGCGCCGGCGTCGGCGAGGTGGTGCTGGTGGCGCTGGGCAGTGCGGCGCGTGTCGACGCCGACTGCGGCAGTGCACCCACCGATGCCGCGGTGATTGCCATCGTCGACTCGGTTCAGCTCGACGGCCGCGCAACCTTTGTCAAACGCTAAGGCCATGCTGAACAAGTGCCGGCGAGCGCGCGTGCCGCGAATCGGTTTGCCCGCGCCACGTGCGCGCCGGCCACCGCGGTGCATGTCGACCGACACAGTGCATTGATCACGGCCTGGGCGGCCGACCAACCAGAAGGAGACTGCAAGATGGCAACCGATTCCACCCCTGGCGCGGCGGTGCTCGACGGTCCGCGCGGAGCGCTCGGGCTGATCGAGACCCGGGGCCTGGTCGGCGCAATTGAGGCCGCTGACGCGATGGTCAAGGCGGCCAACGTGCGCCTGGTCGGACGCGAGCAAATCGGCGGCGGCCTGGTCACGGTGATGGTGCGCGGCGACGTCGGCGCCGTGAAGGCCGCCACCGACGCCGGCGCCGCAGCCGCCGGAAAGATCGGCGAAATCGTCTCGGTGCATGTGATTCCGCGCCCGCATGAGGACGTCGAGGCGATCCTGCCCAAAGGCCGCTGACGGCACGGCGTATCCACACGCCAGCCCGGCCCCGGGCGGTGCCTGCATTCGCAGACCGCCTTGGCACCCGACGGCTGGCCCTGGCACGCCCCCGCCCGGTGTTGATGCGCGCCCCCAGCGGCCGACAAACACGTGAGCAACCTCGCCTTGCTTGACCCCGACCTTGCCGCCATTGGCGAAGCACGCGCCAAGGCGCGCGCCGCGCGCCAGGCGTTCGAGGCCTTTGAAGGCGTTGGTCAGGACGAGGCCGACCGCGTCATGCAGGCGATGGCGCAGGCCGCGGCGGCGGCGGCCCAGGAACTGGCGCGGCTGGCGGTCGACGAAACCGGCTACGGCGTCTACGAGGACAAGGTTCTGAAGAATCTGTTCAACGCCAGGTTCTGTGCGCAGGCGATGCTGAAGATGCGCACCCTGGGCGTGTTGTGGACCGACGCGGCGTCCCGCGTCACCGCCATCGGTGCACCGATGGGCGTGATCGCCGGGATCATTCCGGTCACCAACCCGACCTCGACCACCATCTTCAAATGCCTGGCGGCGGTGAAGTCGGGCAACGCCATCGTCTGCGCACCGCATCCGCGCGCGGCACGCTGCTGCGTGCGCAGCGTCGAGGTGCTGGCTGCGGCGGCCCAGGCGGCCGGCGCGCCGGCCGGCCTGCTGCAGTGCCTGAGCAGCGGCACGCTGGCGGCCACGCGCGAGCTGATGGCGCACCCCGACACCGCGCTGGTGATGGCCACCGGCGGCGCGGCGATGGTTCGCGCCGCGTATTCGTCGGGCAAGCCGACGCTGGCGGTAGGCGCCGGCAACGTGCCGGTCTACATCCACCGCTCGGTGGCCGATGTCGCCGAGGCCGCGCTGATGGTCGTGACCTCGAAGTCTTTCGACAACGGTACCGCCTGCGTCGCCGAGCAGTCGGTGGTGCTCGACGAGCCGATCGCCGACGCCGCGCTGCGTGCCTTTGCGCAGCACGGCACGGTGTTTCTGGACGCCGACGCACAGCGCCGGCTGGTCGGCCTGCTGTTCGCGCAGCGCGGTGTGCTCGACCCGGAGGCGGTCGGCCAGAGCGCGCTGGAGCTGGCGCGGCGCATCGACCTGGCCGTGCCGCCGACCACGCGGGTGCTTGCCGCGGTGTTGTCAGACGTCGGGCCGCAAACGCCGTTGTCGGCCGAAATTCTGGGCCCGGTGCTGTCGTTTTACCGCGCGCAGGACGTCGCTGCGGCCTACCAGCGCTGCCGCGAGGTACTGGCCTTTGGCGGCGCGGGCCACACGCTGGGCTTGCACGGCAGCGACGCGGCCATGGTGGCGCGGATGTCGGCGTTGCCGGCCTCGCGGGTCATCGTCAACTCGCCCAGCCTGCTCGGCGGCATGGGGTTTTCGGCCGGCACCGACCCGTCGTTCATGCTCGGCACCGGCACCTGGAGCGGCTCGATCGTCTCGGACAACGTGACGCCGATGCACCTCATCAACATCAAGCGCATCGCCCACGAGAACCGGCCCTGGCGCGACATCTACGCGCCGACGATGGGGCTGTGAGGATGTTGATGCGCACCAGCCCCGCCCGCGTCCAGCAGGTGCTCGACGAGGCAGCGCTGTGCCGCGCCACGCCGCGCGCTTTCAGCGCGCCGCTGCGCTTTGGCGTTGACCTTGGCACGGCAACGCTGGTCATCACCGCGGTCGATGCGCGCGACCGCCCGGTGTACTGGGAGTTTTTGCGGGCGCGCGTCGTGCGCGACGGCGTGGTGGTCGATTTCCAGGGCGCGGTAGACGGCGTGCGGCAGTTGAAGGCGCGCGCCGAGGCCGCGCTCGGCGTGGCCGTGGTCGATGCCGCGACGGCGCATCCGCCGGCGGTCGCGGCCAGCGAGTGCCGCGCCTGCGCCTACGTGCTGCAACAGGCCGGCATCGAGTGCCGCGCGCTGGTCGACGAGGTCAGCGCGGCCAACGCGCTGCTCGGTGTGCGCGACGGCGCGGTGACCGATGTCGGCGGCGGCTCGACCGGTGTCGGTGTGTTCCGTGACGGCCGGCTGGCCCGGCTCAGCGACCATGCCGGCGGCGGCCACCACCTGGACCTGATCCTGGCCGGCGCGCTGAAGCTGTCGGTCGAGGACGCCGAGGTGCACAAGCGCGAACACGGCGCCGCGGTGGTCGAGCGCCTGCGTCCGGGCCTGGAACGCGTGGCCGAGTCGATCCGGCGCCAGTGCGGCGGCGTCGACCCCGGTGTCGTCCACCTGGCCGGGGGCGCGCTGCAATTGCCGGGTGCCGCCGACATCATCGCCGCCTACCTGGGCTGGCCGGTGCAGGGCTATGACCACGCGGAACTGATCACCCCGCTGGGCATCGCGCTCGGGCTTTGAGGGCTTGTCGACCATGCCCGCTGTCGATCAAAAAGCGCCCCGCGCGTCGTGGCAATCACCCGCGGTGGCACTGGCCGCGCGTTGCGCCCAGCGCAGTGCTGATTGAGGGCCGCCCATGGACTTTCAGCTGCGCACCTACGCCTTTGTCGACCGCATGCAGCCGCAGGCCGCCGCGCACGTGGCGGCCACCTGCCAGGGCGACGTGCCGGTGGCCGGCATGGCCGAGCTCTACATCGAGGTGGCGCCGGGCAACCAGATCTTTCGCTGCGCCGACATCGCGCTAAAAGCTGCCGACGTGCGCCCGGCGCTGCAGGTGGTGGAGCGCGAATTCGGCCTGCTGGAAATCCACTCACGCACCCAGGCCGAGGTGCTGGCCGCCGGCGAGGCGGTGCTCGACTACCTGCAGCTCAAGCCGCAAGACCGCGTCAAGCCGAAGATCGCCTCGTCGAGCTTCGTCACCAACGTCAACCCGTACCAGGCGCAACTGATCAACAAGTGGCGCAAAGGCAACCTGCTGATCCCCGGCCGCAGCCTGTATGTCCTGGAGGTCACGCCGGCGGCCTATGTCGCGCTGGCCGCCAACGAGGCCGAGAAGGCCGCCGACATCAGCATCATCGAGGTGCGGGCGCTGGGCCGCTTTGGGCGCCTGTTTATCTCGGGCACCGAGAGCGATGTGCAGGCCGCGGCGCGCGCCGCGGTGGCGGTGCTCGAAGAACTGGAGGGCCGGCCATGAGCCGCATGCTGACCGCCGCCGATGTCGAGTCCGCGCCCGGCAAGCGCCTGCTGCTGGGCCCGGGCGATCGGCTGACACCGCTGGCGCGCGACCGCGCCAAGGACCTCGGCGTCGAACTGGTCAGCAGCGGCGCGGCGCCGGCCACCGCGCCACCAGCCGCCGTGCCGGCGGTGGCGGTGGCGGTGGCGGCGCGCGCCGACGCGGCGGCCCCGGCCGCGCCGCCGGCCACCGCGGCGTTGGCCGGCGGCGCCGCGCGTGCGCTGGTGCTGCCGCCCTCGGGCGCGATGTACCGGCGCAACGCGCTGGCCCACCGCGCCGCCGCCACCGGCGCGGTACGCGACGCCCGTGCGCGTGCCGGCGTCGTCGGCGCCGGACACGTCGGTGCCATGACCGCGCTGCGCCTGGCCGAGAGCGACTTGTTTGCCGAGGTCACGCTGGTCGATGTGGTGCCCGGCCTGGCCGCCGGGCTGGCGCTGGACCTGTGGCACGGCGCCGGTCTGTACGGGTTTTCGACCCGGCTGTCCGGCAGCGACGACCTGGCGGCGCTGGCCGGCTGCGACTACATCGTGGTCACCGCCGGCAAACCGCGGCAGCCCGGCATGAGCCGCACCGACTTGACCGCGGTCAACGCCGCCATCATCGAAGCGGTGAGTCAAGGCATTCGCCGCCACGCGCCCGAGGCCACGCTGGTCGTGGTCAGCAACCCGCTGGAGGAAATGACCCACCTGTGCGCCAGGTTCACCGGCTTTGCCGAGGAGCGCGTGCTGGGCATGGCCGGGGTGCTCGATTCGGCGCGTTTTTGCGCGCTGGTCGGCCTGACCGGCTGCGCCCGACCGGACGAGGTGCATGTCCACGCCCTCGGCAGCCACGGCCCGGAGATGGTGATCCCGCTCAGCCAGGCCCGCGTCGGCAGCCAGCCGATCGAGTCGCTGCTGGACGCGCAGACGCTGGCGGCCATCGTCGAGCGCACGCGCGACTCGGGCGCCGAGGTCGTCGCCCTGCTGCAAACCGGCAGCGCCTATTTCGCGCCCGCCGAGTCGGCAGCCGCGATGGTGCGCGCCATGGTGCAGGACCGCGGCGAGGTGCTCGCCGCCTGCGTGCGCTCGCGCGGCGCCTACGGCCTGGTCGACACCCGCGTCGGCCTGCCGGTTCGGCTGCACCGGCGCGGGCTGAAGGAAATCGTGCCGCTGAGCCTGCGCGCCGATGAACACGACGCGCTGCGCGCGGCGGCGGCGCGCATCGCCGAGCGCATCGCCGCGCTGCGCGCGTAGACGCCGTGCGTGCCGTCGTCTACCGCGCGGCGGGCGAGGTGGCCCTGGCCGAGGTGCCGCGGCCGACGCTGGTCGAGTCCACCGACGCGATCGTCAAGGTCAGGCTGGCCGGCATTTGCGGCACCGACCTGCACGTGGTGCGCGGCGACTTCCCCGGCATCACCCCGGGCACCGTGGTCGGCCACGAGTTCGTTGGCGAGGTGGTCGAGGTGGCCAGCGCGCTGCGCCGCATCCGGCCGGGTGACCGTGTGATGGCCGCCGACTTCACCGCCTGCGGCCATTGCCGCTGGTGCGAGCGCGCCGACCACTGGCATTGCGGGCAACGCGCGTTCTTTGGCACCGGCACCGCGTTCGGCCCGCCACTGGCGGGTGCGCAGGCTGAGTTCGTGCGCGTGCCGCATGCCGACCAGACCCTCGGCGTCATGCCGCCCGGGCTGTCGGACGAGGCCGCGCTGCTGGCCGGTGACAACCTGGCCACGGCCTGGGTGGCGATGGAACGCGCCGCCACCGCGGCAGGCGACTGCGTGGTGGTGATCGGCGGCGGCGCGGTCGGGCAGTTGGTGGCGCTGTCGGCGCAGGCGGTCGCGGCCGGCGTGGTGGTGGTGGTCGAGCCGAACGCCGCACGGCGCGCCTTCGCCCGCGACCAGGGCTCGCTCGCCGTCGCGCCCGATGCGGCCTTTGCCGCCGTCGCCCAGCTCACCGACGGTGACGGCGCCGATGTGGTAGTCGAAGCGGTCGGCACCGCGGCGACGATGGACCTGGCGCTGGAACTGGTGCGGCCACGCGGGCGGGTGGTGTCGGTGGGCGCGCACAGCGCGGCGCAGTGGCGCTTTCCGCTGGCGCGCGCCTTCGACGAAGAACTCAGCGTGGGCTTTGCGATCGGCGACGGCATCCGGCTGCGGCGCAAGCTGGTGCGGCTGCTGACCAGCGCTGCGTTCGACCCGACGGTGGTCGTCGACGCCAGAGGAACGCTTGCCGACGTGCCCGCGCTGTACCGGCAACTCGCCGCGCAGGAACGGCTGAAGGCGGTAGTCACCCCCTAGCGGCGCGGTGCCCGCCGCGTGCAGACTGCCGCTGCCATGGGCGAACGCCTGACTCCCACCCCGCCGCCGCTGCGCCATGCGTTGGGGGTGACGATCGAGCCGGTGGTGGCCGCCGCCTTGCGCGGCCACTATGCGCTGCTGCTGGCCGAGGCCGAGCGCGCGGTGGCGCGGCGGTTTCCGGGCACCCAGCCGCGCGTCGTGGTCCACAGCGGTGGCGTCTGGCGCGAGGCGTCCGCGCTGGACGGCGCGCAAGCCGGTCAACCGGTTGAATTGCCGCAAGGCAGCGCGGCGTCGCAGCAGATCACGCGTTTGGCGCATGGCTTGTTCGTGCCGGTGAACCCCGGCGTGCTGGGCCTGCTGGTGCACGGCCGGGTCGGCGGCCAGGCCGCGCTGGACGACCTGGCCGTGCTGCGGCAGTGCCTGGCGCTGGCGCTGCAAACCTGCGAGCGCCAGCGTCTGGCGGCGCAAAACCTGGACGAAGTTCAGTCGCTGCAGCGCGTGGCCACGCGCATGCTCAAAAGCCACGACCTGGGCGAGATCCTGCTGCTGATCACCCAGGAGGCGAAGCGGCTGCTGGCGGCCGACATCTGCGGCGTGCTGTTGCGCGAGGGCGAGCAAATCGTGATGCGCCGCTGCGTCGGCAACCGGTCGGCCGACACCGCCGCGCTGCGCATGGGCCCGGGGCAGGGCCTGGCCGGGCGCGTGCTGGCGCACCACGAGCCGTCGTCGGTCGAGGACTATCTGGCCAGCGACTCGATCAGCCGCGACTTCTTTCACCTGGCCGAAGCCGAGGGGGTGCGTTCGGCGCTGGCCGCGCCGCTGCTGGCACGCGATTCGATCATCGGCGTGCTCGAGGTCTGGCGGCGGCGCCCGTCGACCTTCACCGTGCAGGACACGATGCGGCTGGTGGCGCTGGCCAACCTGACCTCGATCGCGATCGAGAACGCCGAGCTGTACGCCACCCAGGCGCGCATGGTTGGCGAACTCGAACGCGCCAACGCCAGCCTCAACGAGCGTTACGACATGGTGCGCAACCTGTCGGACCTGACGCAGGACCTGATGCAAATGCTGCTGCAAGGCGGCGGGCTGGCGGCGATCGTGGCCGCGGTCGGCAGCTTCCTGCACACCGAGGTCGGTCTGATCGATGCCGACGGCCACACGCTGGCCTGGAGCGGCGCGTCAGACGGCGCCGCCGCGCCCGCGCGCGTGTCCGCGCGGCTGGTCGTCGCGGCACGGCGCGCGCCGCGCCGCGTGCCGCAGGAGGTGCACGCGCTGGACATCGAGGGCGAGCGCTGGCACGCCAGGCCGGTGCTGGTGCAAGGCGACCCGGTCGGCTGGGCGGTTGGCCGAGTGGCAGGGCGCGGCGCCGACCTGACCGGGTTGACGCTGTCGCAACTGGCGATGTTTGCCGCGCTGTACCGGCTGGAGCAGCGCGCGGCCGCCCGCGCGCGGCTGGAAACGATAGACGCCACGGTGTGGGACTTGCTGCGCGCCGATGCCGCCGCGCGCGCCGCGGCGATCGACCGTGCTGCCGACATCCAGCTCGACCTGGAGGGCCCGCTGCGCCTGTACCTGTGCGAAGTCGGTCCGGCCGCGGCCGGCGGCGCGGCGCACAGCGGCTCGGCACTGCGCCGCCAGGTCTGCCAGGTGGTGGCCGACCTAAAGCCCGAAGGCGTGCGCGCGGTGGCGATGCACGGCCTGTCGATCGCCGTGCTGTGCTCCGACCAGGCGCTGGACGACACCGAACGTCTGGCGCAGAAGATGGCCGCGCGCATCAGCCAAGCGTTCGACACACGGCAGGTGACGATAGGCGGCAGCAGCCGCTGCGCGCGGGCCCACGGCCTGCACATCGCGCACCGCGAGGCCTTGATCGCCCTGGATGTGGCGCGCCAGCTGGGCCGCACCGGCGCCGTGGTTTACGACCGGGCCGGCGTGGTCGGCATGCTGCTGAGCCTGCGCCACGAGGCCGGCATGCAGCGCTTTCTGGAGCTCAACCTGGGCGAGCTGCTGCACGAGGAGGACAAGCAGCGCGGCCAGTTGATGCACACGCTGCGTGTGTACTTCGACGTCAATTGCTCGCACGAGGCGGCGTCGCAGCGGCTCGGCGTGCACCGCAAAACCATTGCGCACCGCCTGGCCAAGATCTCCGAACTGACCGGCCTGGACCTGTCGACCCATGACGACAGGCTGGTGGCCGACCTGGCGCTGTACGTGTACCGGCTGCTTGAAGGCGGCCAGGCCCCGCACCTTGCAGGCCAGTGATCGCCTGCCCAGCCGTCGCCGACAACGGCAAAAACCGTCACCAACCATGTGCGCCAACTACCTTCCCGTCACCCGCGCCGACCGGCTGCTGGCGCACTTTGGCGTCGAACGCGCCCGCGATGAGCCGCCGGTCGAGGTGTTTCCGCTTGGCATTGCGCCGTTCATTCGGCTGCACCCCGCGCAGCGCGACCGCCTGGTCGCCGACGACGGCATCTTCGGCCTGCTGCCGCACTTTGCCACCGAGGTGGCCTATGGCCGCCGGACCTACAACGCGCGCTCGGAAACCGTGGCCAGGCTGGCCAGCTTCCGCCAGGCCTGGGCCGCCGGCCAGCGCTGCGTGGTACCGGCCGAGGCGATCTACGAGCCGAACTGGGAATCCGGAAAAGCGGTGCGCTGGCGCATCGCGCTGCCCGACGGGCTGCCGCTGGGCATTGCCGGGCTGTACCGCGTCTGGCGCCACCCGGACGGGCGCGAAATGGCCAGTTTCGCGATGCTGACGGTCAACGCCACCGACCACCCGGTGATGCAGCGCTTTCACCGGCCGGGCGACGAAAAGCGGATGGTGGTCATCCTGCGGCCCGCCGACTACCTGCCCTGGCTGAGCTGCAGCATCGCCGCCGCCTCCGGCTACTTCAAACGTTACGACGGCCCGCTGGAGGCCGTACCCGCGGCGCTGCCGCCGCGCGCACCACGCGCCGACAGCCGCGTCGTGCGCCCGCCCACGCCACCGGCCGCGCCACTGCCCGGGCTGTTCGATGCCGATGCGTCGTGAGCGGCGCGGGAGGCTTGCGTTGGCGCGCGCGCCGGCGCCGCCGCCCCATCGTGCCCAACCGCCACAATGCGGTCCATGGATGAACTGTTCCAACGCGACAAGCACGCGACACGACGCCCGCTGGCCATGCGGCCTGCGCGTCAGGCTGGGGATTCGCTTCGGCAGGCCAGGCATAGCCTTTTGGAAGACAAGTTTGACGGACCTGCGATCTTGGCGATTTGTTTGTTTTTCAGCGCGTTAATCGAGTGGGCGCACGAGTTGCTGCACTTCCCACCGCAACACGGGTTGCTCACGTTGTTGACCATTGCCGCTACCCTCTGGACTGGGTACAGGTTCATCAGCCTTCGTCCGCTGATGCGCAACATGGCCCTCGGCATCGAGGGCGAAGTCCTGGTCGGCCAGAACCTTGACCAACGCAAGAGCGCCGAGCAGTTCGTCATCCACGACGTACCGACCACGCACGGCAACATCGACCATGTGGTGATCGGACCGACCGGCGTGTTTGCCGTCGAAACCAAGTTCTGGTCCAAGCCGGCCAGTGGCCCGTGCAACATCGCAGTGCAGCCTGATGGAGCGCTGGTCAAGAGCGGCGTTGCGGTCGGTCGCGGTCCGGTCGACCAAGCGGTGAACGGGGCGCGCTGGTTGTCGGGGTTTTACAAGGACCGCGGCTTCGGTGCGCTGTTCGTGCAGCCCATCGTGGTCTTTCCGGGCTGGTATATCGACCACTTCGACGACAAGCATTGCCCGGCCTGGGTGGTCAACCTGCCGGGCCTGTTGCCGAGCATAGACAAACGCCGGCCGCCAACCCTTGGCAGCGCCGAGGTGCGCGGGCTGACCGCCGCGCTGGTCGAGTACGTGCGCGGCGTGACCGAACCGATCGCGAAATCCGCCTGATCGGCACCCACCCGGCCCACCCGCCGCGTGCCCACCGGCCGCGCCGTGCGCGCCTGCGCGGCATCTGCCGCAAGCCACCGTGCCGACGCGGTGTGCGCTTTTCGGGGCGTTGTGATACTGTATAAAACCACAGTTCACCGCCATGCAATCCGACCTTTTTCATCCGGCCGCACCGGCCGTGCCGGCCGCGCGCGCGGCCGGCACGGCGGGCCAGCCGCCGCTGCCGGTGGCGCTGGGCCCGGCGCTGTGGCGCGCCAGCGAGCTGGGCGCGCAGGCCACGCCAACGGTGGCCACCGGCTGGGCCGAGTTCGACCGCGAGCTGCCCGGCGGCGGCTGGCCCAGCCGGTCGGTGATTGAGGTGCTGACGCCGCAGCCGGCGGTCGTCGAGTGGCGGCTGCTGGGCGCGGCGCTGGCGCGCGTGGTTGCCGGCGGCGGCCAGTTGGTGGTCGTCGCGCCGCCGCGCCAGCCCTGCCTGCCCGGGCTGCGCCAGGCCGGGCTGGACGAGCGGCGCTTTGTCTGGGTGCAGGCCGAGACGCCGGCCGAACGCCTGTGGGCGACCGAGCAGTTGGTCAAGGCCGGGTCGGCCGGCGCGGTGGTGGCCTGGCTGCCGCAGGCGCGGCCCGAGCAAATCCGCCGGCTGCAGGTGGGCGCGCAGGGCGCGCCGGGGCTGGTGTTTGTGTGCCGGCCCGAGGCCGCCCAGCACGAGGCGTCGGCGGCGCCGCTGCGCATCCACGCCAGCTTTGCCATCGATTGGGCGCTGCGCGTGCGCGTGCTCAAGCGCCGCGGGCCGGCGGCCGAGGGCGACCTGCTGCTGCCGTCGGTGCCGGGCGCGCTGCGCGCGCTGATCACGCCGCGGCTGGCCGTGCCCAGCCGGCTGGCCGGCGCCGTGCCCACCGCAGCCGGTCGGCTGCCGGCCGGCACCGCGCCCCTTGAAGACCGCGACCATGCTGTGGGCCGCGCTGCTGTTGCCCGGCGACCCCGCGGCCGCGCCGGCGCCCATTGACGGCGCGCGGCAGACACTGGCGACCTGGGCCCTGCAGTTCACCCCACGCGTCGCCATCGTCGACGCCGCGGTCGTGATGGAGGTCGAGGCCAGCGTGCGGCTGTTCGGCGGCCGGCGCGCGCTGCGTGACCGCGTCGCCGCCGAGGGCCGCGAGCTCGGCGTCGCCGCGCTGGCCTGGGCGCCCACCAGCCTGGCGGCGACCGCGCTGGCGCGCGCCGGGCGCGAGAACGGCATCAGCCGCCCGCTGGCCGAACTGCTCGATGGCCTGCCGCTGGCCACGCTGTCGGCGGCCGCCGCGCATGCGCCAACGCTGGCGCTGCTGGGCTGCCGCACGCTGGGCGAGCTGCGCCGGCTGCCGCGCGGCGGCGTGGTGCGGCGCTTCGACGCTGCCCTGCTGGTGGCGCTGGACCAGGCCTACGGGCTGCGGCCCGAGGCGCATGCCTGGGTCGCGCTGCCCGAGCACTTTGAGGCCCGGCTGGAGCTGCCGGCGCGCGTCGAGCTGGCGCCGGCGCTGCTGTTCGGCGCGCGGCGCCTGCTGCTGGCGATGTGCGGCTGGCTGGCCGCGCGGCACGCCGGCGCGGCCGGCTTCACGCTGCGCTGGATGCACGACGCGATGCGCCCGCGCGAGGCCGGCAGCGGCGGTGAGCTGACCGTGCGCACCGGCGCGCCGATGCGCGACATCGAGCACTTCAGCCGGCTGCTGGCCGAGCACCTGGCGCACGTGGCGCTGGCCGCGCCGGTGGGCGACCTGGCGCTGCAGGCGCTGGACGTGGTGCCGCTGGCCGAGGCCTCGGCCTCGCTGCTGCCCGACCCGCACGCCGACGGCGAGGCGCTGGCGCTGGTGCTCGAACGCCTGGCCGCGCGCCTGGGCCCCAGGCGGGTGTGCCGGCCGGTGCTGGTCGACGACCACCGGCTCGAATGGGCGCAGCACTGGCAGCCGGCGCCGGCGCGCCTGCCCAAACCGCCGGCGGCGCCGGCTGGCCAGCCGCAGCCGACCTTTTTGCTCGCCGAGCCGCTGCCGCTGGCGGTGCGCGACCACCGGCCGCTGTTCCAGGGCCCGCTGCAGTTGCTGGCCGGCCCGCACCGGGTGGAAGGCGGCTGGTGGCACCGGCTGGAGCGCGACGGCGCGCAAACCAGCGCCACGGTGGCGCGCGACTACTGGGTGGCGCTGAGCGCGCATGCCGGCGTGCTGTGGGTTTTTCAGCGCCGCGTCGCCGCCGGCAACGACAACGAGCCGATGTGGTTTCTGCACGGCTCGTTTGCCTGATCGCGCCGGGACGGCCATGCCCGCCACCGTGCCCGCCGCCGCCCTGCCGCCGGACTATGCCGAGCTGCGCTGCGTGTCGAACTTTTCGTTCCTGCGCGGCGCCAGCCGGCCCGAAGAGCTGGTCGAACGCGCCAAGGCGCTGGGCTACCGGGCGCTGGCGATCACCGACGAATGCTCGCTGGCCGGCATCGTGCGCGCGCACGTCGCGGCCAAGGAACACGGCCTGAAGCTGATCGTCGGCAGCCAGTTCCAGGTCGAGGCCAGCGCCGGGCAGCCGCCGTTCGTGCTGGTGGTGCTGGCCTGCAACATGGTCGGCTACGGCAACCTGTGCCAGTTCATCACCCGGCTGCGCCGCCGCTCGGCCAAAGGCAGCTACCGCTTAAGCCGCGCCGACATCGGCGCCGCTGACCTTGAGCACTGCGTGGTGCTGGCCGCGCCCGAGCGCACGCACACGCAGGCCCAACTGGTCGACCTGGGCCACTGGCTGCTGCGGCGGTTTCTCGGCCGCTGCTGGCTGGCGGTGGACCTGCAGCGGCAGGTCGACGACGAGATGTGGCTGTTCAAGCTGCGCCAGGCCAGCGACGACTGCGCCGTGCCGCTGGTGGCCACCGGCGATGTCCACATGCACCTGCGCTCGCGCAAGGCCTTGCAGGACGTGCTGACCGCCATCCGCATCGGCCGGCCGCTGACCGAATGCGGCCTGGCGCTGCAGCCCAACGCCGAGCGTTGCCTGCGCTCGCGGCTGGCGCTGGCGCAGGTGTTTGCCGCCGACTTGCTGCAGCAAACGCTGCAGGTGGCCGAGTGCTGCGACGTCAACCTCGACGAGCTGCGCTGGCAATACCCCGACGAAGTGGTGCCGGCGGGCGAAACCCCAAGCTCCTACCTGCGCCGGCTGACCTATGAAGGCGCCGGGCGGCGCTGGCCGGCCGGGCTGCCGGCCAAGGTGCAAACCCTGGTCGAGCACGAGCTGGCGCTGATTGCCGAGCTGCGCTACGAGCACTACTCTCTGACCGTTGCCGACATCGTGCGCTTTGCGCGCGCGCGCCACATCCTGTGCCAGGGCCGCGGCAGCGCCGCCAACTCGGTGGTCTGCTACTGCCTGGGCGTGACCGAGGTCGACCCGGCGCGCATGAGCGTGCTGTTCGAGCGCTTCATCAGCAAGGAACGCAACGAGCCGCCGGACATCGACATCGACTTCGAGCACGAGCGCCGCGAAGAAGTCATCCAGTACCTGTACGCCAAGTACGGCCGCGACCGCGCGGCGCTGACCGCCACCGTCATCAGCTACCGGCCCAAGAGCGCGCTGCGCGACGTTGGCAAGGCGCTCGGCCTGCCGGCCGACACGCTGGACGCGCTGGCCAAGGGCCACCACTGGTGGGACGGGCGGGCGATCGCGCCCGAGCGGCTGGCCGAGGTTGGCCTGGCCGCCGACGACCTGCAGGTGCGCCAGTTGCTGCGGCTGACCGCCGAGTTGATGGGTTTTCCGCGCCACCTGTCGCAGCACACCGGGGGCTTTGTGCTGACGCGCGGGCCGCTTTGCCGCATCGTGCCGATCGAGAACGCGGCGATGCCCGAGCGCACCGTGATCGAGTGGGACAAGGACGACCTGGACGCCATGGGCCTGCTCAAGGTCGACGTGCTGGCGCTGGGCATGCTGAGCGCGATCCGCCGGGCGCTGGCCTTCATCGGCGCGCGCAAGGGCCACGTCTTCGAGCTGCAGGACATTCCGGCCGAAGACCCGGCAACCTACGACATGGTCTGCCAGGCCGACACGGTGGGCGTGTTCCAGATCGAAAGCCGGGCCCAGATGGGCATGCTGCCGCGCCTGCAGCCGCGCTGCTTTTACGACCTGGTGATCGAGGTGGCCATCGTCCGCCCGGGGCCGATCCAGGGCGGCATGGTCCACCCCTACCTGAACCGGCGCCAAGGCAAGGAGCCGGTGGTCTACCCCAGCGCGGCGTTGCAGGAGGCGCTTGGCCGCACGCTGGGCGTGCCGGTGTTCCAGGAGCAGGTGATGCAGATCAGCATCCTGGCCGCCGGCTTCACCCCCGGCGAGGCCGACGGGCTGCGCCGCGCGATGGCGGCGTGGAAGCGCAAAGGCGGCCTGGAGCGCTACTACGACCGCATCGTCAACGGCATGACCGCGCGCGGCTACGACCTGGCGTTTGCCAAGGCCATCTTCGAGCAGATCAAGGGCTTCAGCGAATACGGCTTCCCGGAAAGCCACGCCGCCAGCTTTGCGCTGCTGGTCTACGCCAGTTGCTGGATCAAGCGCCACCACCCGGCCGAGTTCCTGGCCGCGCTGCTGAACGCCCAGCCGCTGGGCTTTTACTCGCCGTCGCAACTGGTGCAGGACGCCAGGCGCCACGGCGTCGAGGTGCGGCCGGCCGACGTCATGCACAGCGCGCTCGACTGCACGCTCGAAGACCTGCCGCCGCGCGCCGCCGCGGTGCGGCTGGGCCTGCGGCTGGTCGGCGGGCTGGCGCAGGCCGCGGCCGAGCGCATCGTCGCCGCGCGCGCCGAAGCGCCGTTCGACAGCGCCGACGACCTGGCGCGCCGCGCCGCGCTGGAGCAGCACGAGATGCGGCTGCTCGCCGGCGCCGACGCGCTGGCCAGCCTGGCCGGCCACCGCCGCCAGCAGGTGTGGGAAGCCGCGGCGCTGAAGTCAGCGCCCAAGCTGCTGCGCGACGCGCCGATCGCCGAGGCGCTGCTTGAGCTGCCGCCAGCGCCCGAAGGCGAAGAAGTGGTCCACGACTACACCGCCACCGGGCTGACGCTGCGCCGCCACCCGCTGGCGCTGCTGCGGCCGCTGCTGGCCAAGCGCCGGCTGGCCAGCGCCGCCGAACTGCACGACGCGCCCAACGGCCGCCTGGTGCGCGCCTGCGGCATCGTCACGCTGCGCCAGCAGCCCGAAACCGCCAAGGGCGTGGTCTTCGTGTCGCTGGAAGACGAGACCGGCACGGTGCAGGTCATCTGCTGGAAAAGCCTGCGCGAGCGCCAGCGTACGGTGCTGCTGCGCGCGCGGCTGCTGGCCGTCCATGGCACCTGGCAGCGCGAAGGCGAGGTCCGCAACCTGATCGCCCGCCACCTGCACGACCTGAGCGCGCTGCTGGGCGAACTGGCGCCGGCGCTGGCGAGCCGGGATTTCAGATAGCGGCGCGTGTGCCGGCGTTGCAGCCGTCCGGCGCATGGGGTGCTGACCGTCGAGGCCTACCGGAAGCTGACCCAGAAGACGGCCAGCAGATCTGGGCCGAGTGCGCCTTGATGCGCATCACCGCCACCGCCGTCAACGCCCCGCAAGGCACGAAGCCGCGTGGGGAGCGGGAAACATCGGCCATCGGCCGGCCATCAGTTCGCCTGAAGCTGCGACTCGCCGTCGCGCAGCGGCATGACTTGTTTGAGCAGGCGCACCGACTTTTCCAGCCCATCCAGCGCGTGCAGCAGCACGTCCTCGTGCTCGATGCTGAGCCAGCCGTCGTAGCCCGCCATGCGCAGTCGGTAGCAGAAGCTGCGCCACCAGCGCTCGTCGTGGCCATAGCCCAGCGTGACGTAGGACCAGGCGCGCGCGGCAACGTCGGCCAGGCTGCCGCTGTCGAGCACGCCATGGGTGGCCTGCACCGCTGTGTTCAGCAGCGTGTCCTTGGCGTGTACGTGGTACAGCGCGTTGCCCAGCGCGTCAACCGCCGCCAGTGGATCGGCACCCATCCAGAACAGGTGCGACGGGTCGAGGTTGGCGCCGACGACCGGGCCCACCGCCTGGCGCAGGCGCAAAAGCGTCGGCACGTTGTAGACGCACTGGTTGCCGTGCAACTCAAGCGCGATGCGCTCGACGCCGCAGGCCTTGGCCAAAGCGACGATGTCGCTCCAGTACGGCAGCAGGATGTCGTTCCACTGGTAGGCCAGCATTTGCTGGTTCTCGGGCGGCCAGGCGGTGACCACCCAGTTCGGCATCACGTCGCCCGGCGCGCCCTCGGGCAGCCCGGACATGGTGCAGACCGTCTTCACGCCCAGCTCGCCGGCCAGTCGCAGGGTGTCCTTCAGGCACGCCGACTGCGTGCCGTCGGTCGGGTGCAGCGGGTTGCCATTGGCGTTCAGCGCGGCAATCAGCAGCCCGCGGGCGCTGAACTCGGCCCGCCAGGCCTGGCGCGTGGCGGCGCTGGCCAGCAGGGCCTTTAAGTCCAGGTGCGGCGCGGTCGACCAGCCGCCGGCGTTCACCTCGACCCCGGCCACCTGCAGCCGCGCCGCGTGGTCAAGCAACTGGGTGAGCGGCAGCCGGCCCAGGCTGTCGGAGACAAAGCCGAGGTTCATCGCCAGAACCTTTCAGTGGTGGGTGGAAAGGTTGCCTCAGCCATGGCGAGCATTTGCAACGACGAGCGGGTGCGTTTTGGGGTGGTGAGCGGGCATGATCGAAAAGCTCTCAGCCTCAGGCCTTGGCCGCCCAGTCGCGAAAGCGCTGGTCGCCATAGGCGGCAAAGACCACGATCAGCCCGAGCAGCAGGATGAACCACTGCGGCTTGACCGCCATCACCACCAGGTAAGACTGAATCGACGACAGCACGAACGCCCCCATCAGCGCGCCGATCAGCGACACCCGGCCGCCGGCCAGCAGGCAGCCGCCGAGCACGCACGAGGCAATCGCCTGCAACTCCATCTGGCGCCCCATCGAGCCGTCGGCAAAGCCGAGCTTGCCCGCCTCCAGCGCACCGGCAAAGGCCGACAAAGCGCCGCACAGCACAAAGGCGATGACCTTGGTGCGGTCCACGCGCACGCCACGCGAGTGCGCGCTGTCGGCCGAGCCGCCAACCGCCAGCAGCCAATTGCCAAAAGGCGTGCCGCGCAGCACCACCGACAGAACGATCAACCCGGCGATGACCCAGACGATGGCCGTGTTGAAGCCGAACCACTCGCCGCCACCGAGCAGCGCGTAGCTGAAGCTGTCGCGCTGCTCATAGGGAATCGCAAACGAAAAGCCGTTGGTCAACGCGATCGCGATGCCGCGAAAAATCAGCAGCGTGCCCAGCGAGATGATCAGCGACGGCGCCTTGGTCCGCGTCACCAGCAGGCCGTTGAACAAGCCGATCGCCGCACCGACCGCGGTCGCCGCCACCGCGGCCAGCGCCGGATGGATGCGCAGCGACAGCCACAGATAGGTCAACGCGCCCATGCCCAAGGTCGAGCCGACCGAAATGTCGATCTCGCCGGCGCCCATCACGAAGGCCACGCCCAGGCTCATCAGCCCCAGCGTGGCGGTGACCTGCAAGATGGTGCCCAGGTTGAACAGGTTGGCCCACTTGCCGCCGGAACTCAGCGAGAAGAAGACCACCGCCGCGATGGCGATGAGGAAGATGCCGATCTCGCTGTGGCGCGCGACCACCTGTTTGTAGGTGCTGCCGGCCATCACGCCGCCTCGCGCTTTTCAACCAGCCGGCCACCCTGGCGGATGACTTCTTCCAGCGCCGCGGCGGTCATCTCGCTGGTCTTGGCGTCCTCGACCTTGACGCCGTTTTCCATGATCACGACACGGTCGGCCAGCTTGTGGACCTGAAAGATGTCGTGCGTGATGTAGATCACCAGCAGGCCCTGCTGCTTGAGCTGCACCGCCAGCTCGTTGACATGTTCGCGCTCGCGCACCGACAAGTGGTTGGTCGGCTCGTCCATGATCACCACGCGGTTTTTGAACTCGACCGCACGCCCGATCTTGACCGACTGCCGCTCGCCGCCGGACAGCCGGCCGACTTCATCGTCGGTCGACACGTTGTCGCGCAGGCCAAACTCGCGGATCACCGCGGTCGAGGTCGCGCGCATCTTCTTGAAGTCGAGAAACGGAATGCCGAGCACCTTTTTGACCGGCTCGCGCCCGAGGTAGAAGTTGCGCGCGATCGACAGGTTGTCGCACAGGCCGACCGACTGCTGAATGGTCTCAATGCCCTGGTTGATGGCCAGGCTGGGATGAAAGCGGGTCACGCGCTGGCCGTCGAAATACACCTCGCCCGAGTTCGGCGTGTGGATGCCGCACAGCACCCGGATCAGCGTCGTCTTGCCGGCACCGTTGTCGCCGACCAGGCCGACCAGTTCACCGGCGTTGAAGTCGACCGAGACGTTCTTCAGGGCGTGAAACGACCCGAAATGCAGGTCCAGGTTCTTGACCTGGATGAGTGGATGGGTGGCCATGGCGGTACCTTTCAAAGGGCTTGATGGATCTTGCGTGCCAGGTATTGGTTGAAGACCACCGCCGCGATCAGCACCGCGCCGACGAAGGTCATGTACCAGGACGACGGCGCGCCCTGGGCGATCAGCTCGTAGCGCACGCTGACGACGATGAAGGTGCCGAGCAGCGCGCCAAGCACCGAGCCGCGGCCGCCGGACAGCAGGCAGCCGCCGATGACCGCCGCCGATATCGCCTCCAGCTCCATCAGCTCGCCCAACGTGACATGGGTCTGTGGGTTGTCGCACAGCGTGATCACCCCCGACCAGCCGGCCAGCAGCGAGCAGATCACGAAGGCGGCGAGCTTGATCCGGTCAACGCGCACGCCGCGCGACTCGGCGCTTTCCTGCTGGCCGCCGGTGGCCAGCAGCCGGTTGCCAAATGGCGTGAGCCAGAGCAGCGCACTGAGCACCAACGCGGTCAGCATGCACCACCAGACGACCGCCGGCAGCCCCAGCAGCGTGCCGCCAAAGGCCCGCGTCAGCCCGTGCATGCGCGCCTCAGGAGAAAAGTTGCTGACCGAGCCACCGGTCCACACATAGATGATGCCGCGCACGGTGAACAGCCCGCCCAGCGTGACGATCATCGACGGCACCTTCCAGCGCACCACCGCCAGCCCTTGCAGCAAGCCGATGGCAGCGGCCAGCAGCATGGCGACGATGAACGACAGCGTGACGCCGAGCGCCGGCTGCAGGGTGACGAACGACACCGCCGACAAGCCGTACACCGAGCCCACCGACAAGTCGATCTCCCGGGCGATGATGACGATGGCCAGTCCCATCGACAACATGCCCAGGATGGCCGAGAAGTGCAGCACGTTGGACAACGACTGGGTGTTCCACCAGCCATGGAAGTCGATCAACGTGAACAGCACGAGCATGGCGGCAACGCCGATCACGGCGCCGAGCGACTGCCCGGTCACCAGTCGCGAAATGGGGGTGTTTGTCATGTTGGGCAGTCAATCGTTCGGGCGATGCGCGGTGCACGGCGTGCCGGTCGGACCGCGGGCCATCCGGGTGCCCGCGATCACGCTATTGCCGAGGCCTCATTGCCAGCTGGTCTGCTTCTTGTACTCAGCATCGCCGAACACGCTGCGCACCAGCTTGGCCCACTTGTCGGCGTTGGTCTTGTTGATGATCACCGGGCCGGTCAGGATGTCGGACTTCGGCTCGTAGCCCAGTTCGTGGTACCAGTACAGCCATTCCATCGGCGCATAGCCCTGCAGCCAGAAGCCCTGGCTGTTGGCCGCCAGCAGGCGTCCGGCGCGCACGCCTTCAATCGACACCGGGCCTTCATCGACCGTCAGAATGGTCACGCCCTTGTTGTCGACGTCCGGGCTCAGGCCCATCTTGTTGGCCACGTCCCAGGCCCAGGGCGACGACCAGCCGGCCACCGTGAAGATGTAGTTGGCGTCCTTGTTCGACTGCAGATAGGCCTGCAGCGCATTGCGCGCGGTGGCCGGCTCGGCGCCGATGAACAACTCGTCAAACCTGGCGCCGGCAGCCTCCATCACTTCGCGCATGCCCTTGCAGCGCGCCTTCAAGCCCTGGTGCGCGGCGTCATGCACGGCGCACACCACCCGCGTGGGCTGCGGCACTTTGCCGGCCTTGGCCTGCGACAGCGCGTACTGGCCGAGGTGCTTGCCGGTCAGGTACTCGTCGCCACCGACGTAGGTCAGGTACGGAATGCGCTTGCCTTCGGGGCGGCCGTCCGGAATGTTGAACGCGACCACCGGAATGCCGGCGGCGATGGCCCGCCGCAGCGGACCCTCGAAGGCCTCGGCGCTGACGATGGGCACCGCAATACCGTCGGGTTTGGTGGCAATCGCCTGCTCGAGCAGGCGGACGTGCTCCTGCACCGAGTAGTTGTTGGTCGAGATGTACTCGGTCTTCACGTTCGGGTACTTCTTCTCGAACGCCTTCAGCGACTCGGTGAGCCAGCCCATGTTGGCGTCGTTGGAGCCGATGTGCGAGACCATCACGAAGCGATAGTCCTTGGCGAAGGCGGCGCCCGCGGCGAGAGCGACGCTGGCGGCGATCAGGGTGGCCCTGAGCAGTTTTGACAGTTTCATGGTCAGTCTTTCTTCAAAGTGGGGGTGGTCGCTTGTCGCGCGGGTACGTGGTGGTTTGCGTGTCGCCCTCCTCGTGGGTTGGAACCGGGTCGGTCAACTGATTTGTGGACTACCGCAATAACCTGCCCTGGCGAGTGCGCCACTGAGCGCGCGGTGGCCGATGCGCGCGTATTGCAGCGGCGGTGCCTGCACTGGGTCTTGTTCGGCCTCGACGACGAACCAGCCCTGGTAGCCGATGGCGGCCAGCCGGTCGACCACGGCGCCGAAGTCGATCGCGCCGTCACCGGGAACGGTGAACGCGCCCTTCAACACCGCGTCGAGGAATGACTCCGAATCGCGCGCCAGCCGGTTGAGCACGGCCGCGCGCACGTCCTTGGCGTGGACATGGACAATGCGCGGCCCATGCTTGTCGAGCACCGCCAGCGGATCGGCGCCGGCGAAGGCCAGGTGCCCGGTGTCGAACAGCAGCCGCACCGCGGGCCCGGTGGCGGCCATCAGCCGGTCGATGTCGTGTTCGCTTTCCACCACCGTTCCCATGTGGTGGTGGAAGGCCAGTGGCACGCCGGCTTCGGCGCAAAACTCGGCAAAGTCGGTCAGTCTGCGGCCGTAGGCGCGCATCGCGTCGTCGTCGAGCACGCGGCGCCTTGACAGCGGCACATCTTGCCGGTTCTGTATCGTGCCCGAGGTTTCGCCGTAGACCAGGCAGGCGGCGCCGAGTTCACGAAACATCGTCAACTGCGGCAAGGCCTTGCGCTGCTCGCTGGCCAGGTCGGCGTCCAGCAGGGTGCCCGAGTACCAGCCCGAGGCCAGGCTCAGCCCGTGCTTTTGCAGCAGTGGCGCCAGCTCGGCGGCCGTCTTCGGAAACTTGCCGCCGGTCTCGACGCCTGAAAAGCCCGCCAGACGGCTCTCGTGCAAACAGGTCTCCAGCGGTGTGTCGCCACCGAGTTGGGGCAAATCGTCGTTGGACCAGGCGATCGGCGCAATGCCCAGCCTGGCCTGCAATGGGGTGGTCATGGTGTGGTGGTGTCCGGGCTTGGTTTCTTGGCGTGGTTGTCGCTGGTGGGCCTACAAAGTGACCCACGCCTTGTTGCGCGACGACTGCATCGCGGCGTCGACCACGGTCTGGATTGCCCAACCCTCGCGGAAGTCGGGGAAGTTCTTCGGCCCGCCCTGGATGGCGTCAAAAAACCTGGCCACTTCAATCGTCTTCAGTTCGTTGAAGCCGAGTTGGTGGCCACCGGCGACACACAGGTTTGCGTACGGCGGGTGCTGCGGGCCGGCCTCGATGCGTACGAAGCCGGCGGTGCGGCTGTCGCCACCGCTGCGGTAGTACAGCAACTCGTTCAGTCGCTCCTGGTTGAATACCAGCGCGCCCTTGCTGCCGGTCAGCTCGAACGCCAGGTGCATCTTGCGACCGGTGGCGGCCCAGTTGGCGTGAATCGCGCCGCCGCAGCCGCGCGCAAAGCGCAGCATCAGCCGCGCCACGTCGTCGACTTCGACCGCGCGCCGCTGTGCCGAGCCGCGCTCGACCGGCCGGCTGCCGACCACCGTCTCCAACTGCGCGTAGACCTCGGTGATCGGCCCCAACAGAAAGCGCGCCATGCCGATGATGTGGCTGCCGATGTCGGCCAACGCGCCGCCGCCCTGCCTGGCCAGCCTAAAGCTGAACGGCACCTCGGGATCGGCCATGTAGTCTTCCGCATGAATGCCGCGGAAGTCGGTGATGTCGCCCAGTTCACCGGCGGCCACCATGTCGCGCGCCAGCTGCAGCAAGGGGTTCTGGATGTAGTTGTAGCCGACCTGTGTCACCACCTGTGACGCCTCGGCGGCACGCAGCATCTCCAGCGCGTCGGCCGAGGTCGGCGCCAGCGGCTTTTCGCACAGCACGTGCTTGCCGGCGGCAATGGCCTCCAGTGCCATCTCCTTGTGCAAGGCGTTGGGCGTGGTGATCGAGACCACGTCCACCGCCGGGTGATGGATGGCCTGGCGCCAGTCGCTCAACGCTGCTTCAAAGCCGTACTGCCGCGCGGCGGCGTGTGCGGCCTGGTCGGTCAAGTCGGCCACCGCCACCAGCCGTGCGCGCGGCCCGTGCGGGAACATCGCGCCCACCGCGCGGTAGGCGAACGCGTGCGACATGCCCATGAAGCCGGTGCCGATCAACGCGACGCCAAGTTCTTTCATTGCGCGGGCCTTTGCATGCCAAGGTGGTCGGCTGGGGTGGCGGCCTGCGCTTCCTCGATGAGGATCTGACGGAAGTCGCTGCGGTGGGTTGTGGTTTCGACCAGCGCTGCCAGGTCGGCCAGCCCCAGCCCGTCGTTGCCCAAGCCGATTGGCGACGCCGCGCCATCAGGCAGGCGTTGCGGCACTGCTGGCAAGACGGCGGCGTGGGCGGGGTCGGTGGTGTTCATCAAAGCCTTGGTCTGTGTGGCTGCGGGCACTGGCTGCCGGGCTAGGCCCGCGGCAGCGTCGACAACGCCATTGCGCCGCGAGGGAGGGCTGCACGCCGTGTTGCTGGCGGGGATGCTTTGCAACGTGGTTTCAGCTTAATGCAATGAAAATTGCATGTCAATCGTCAATGCATCAGTAATTGCACCAACTTCGCATCAAGTCAATGACACGTCCGTGACGCGCGCAGGCCGGTGCCCAACCAGATGCAGGGTTAACCATGGCGCGATCGTCATGCAATGAACATTGCATGACAGTAGAAATTGTCTTGCACCGTTGCATCCTCGCGGGCACCACGGCGCCGCGCCCCACACCCACTTAGCCCAGGAGGCTTGCCTGTTTTCCAGATCCGGTCGCCGTGGCGCTGGCGCTCGGCTGGGTCAACGGCAATGTGCCGGTCCGCACAGGACTGCCGTCGTTCATCGTCACGCTGGCCTTCTTCTTCATCATGCGCGGGCTGTCGCTGGCCTTGTCGATCACCTTCACCAGCAAGACCATCATCTCGGCCAACGGTGACCTGGTGCCGCGCACACTGATTGCGCAAGACCTGGTGATGGCGTGGCTGTTCATGGGCCACTGCTGCACCGGGCTGCTCGACGCGCTGGCGCGCAGCGGCCTGATTGCGGCAAACCAGAACGGCGCCGAGCTGGCCATCGGCACTCCGAAGGCGGTGGTCTGGTGGTTTGCAATGAGCGCGGCTGGTGTCTCCACACCCGATGCGGGCCAGTACCTCTACAACAGCAAGGCGGTGCGGTTCGAGTCACCGCGCGTTGCGCTGGACCTGGGCGGCGGCCACGCGCCGAGTGTGCGGCCGCACCCGGGCGCGCACGGACTCAGCCGCTCACACCGAGTGCGGACGCATCGCGCGGCCGCCGGCCTGCGCGCTATCGACCACCGCGTCGACGAAGGCCACGCCCTTCAGCCCATCGGCAACACCCGGGATGTCGCGGCCGATGGCGGCCGCTTCGCGCCCGGCCTGGCGAGCCCGTATCGCCTCGGCAAAGCCCGCGTAGAGGTTGGCAAATGCCTCCAGATAACCTTCCGGGTGGCCGGGCGGCGTACGGGTTCGCGCCTTGGCCGACTCGAACAAATCATCGGCGCCGCGCTTGATGCGTTCGGTGCGGCCCAGCAGTCGGGTGAATTCAAGCTCGTTGGGCTGTTCCTGGAACCAGGCGAGCGCACCCTTGTCGCCGAACACGCGCAGGCGTACGCCGTTCGAGCAGCCAATGGCCACCTGCGACGACCACAGCAGCCCGCGCGCGCCGCCCTCATAACGCAGCATGACATGGGCGTTGTCGTCGAGCGCGCGGCCGGCGACAAAAGTGGCCAGGTCGGCGCTCAACGACTCCAGCTTGAGCCCGGTGACAAAGCCGGCCAGGTGGTAGGCGTGGGTGCCGATGTCGCCAATCGACCCGCCGCGGCCGGATTTCTTCGGGTCGGTGCGCCAGGCGGCCTGGGCATTGCCCTCGGCCTCGATCGGCGTGGCCATCCATTCCAGCGGGTATTCAACCTGCACCACGCGAATCGACCCCAACCAGCCATCGGCGACCATCGCGCGCGCCTGATGCACCATCGGGTAGCCCGAGTAGGTGTAGGTCACGCCCATGAAGCGCCCGGTGTTGTGGACGATGGCTTGCAGCGCGAGCGCATCGTCGAGCGTGGTGGTCAGCGGCTTCTCGCAGATGACGTCAAAGCCGGCTTCCAGAAACGCCTTGGCGATCGGAAAGTGGGTGTGGTTGGGGGTGCAAATGGCCACCGCCTCGACGCGGTCGGCGCGCTGGCGCTCGGCGTCAAGCATCGCCTGGTAGCTGCCGTAGGCGCGGTTGTCGTCGATGCCCAGCAGCGCGGCAAAGCGCCGGCCGCGCTCGGCGTCGACATCGAGTGCGCCGGCCACCAGTTGAAAACCGTTGTCCAGCCGCGCCGACAGGCGGTGGATGTTGCCGATATAGGCGCCTTCGCCGCCACCGACCATGCCCAGGCGCAGTGGGCGGGCAAACTGAGGAGGGGTCATGTCCATCGCTTTCAGGCCGGCAGGCCGAGCATGTTTCGGTTGGCGGCGCGGTCGGCGCTCGACTTCACGAAGTCGTCGAAGGCGCGGTCGGCGACACGGATGATGTGCTCGCGGATGAACTTTGCGCCCTCGGTCGCGCCGTCTTCCGAGTTCTTCAAGAAGCACTCCCACTCCAGCACCGCCCAGCCGTCAAAGTCATAGGTGGCGAGCTTGGAGAAGATGGCCGCGAAATCGACTTGGCCATCACCCAGCGAGCGGAAGCGCCCGGCGCGGTTGCGCCACGGCTGGAAGCCACCATAGGCACCGGTCTTGCCGTTTGGGCGGAACTCGGCGTCCTTGACGTGGAACATCTTTATCCGCGCGTGGTAGTGGTCGATGAAGGCCAGGTAGTCGATCGCCTGCAGCACGAAGTGGCTGGGGTCGAACAGGATGTTGCAGCGGCGGTGGTTATCCAGTCGCTCCAGAAACATCTCGAAGGTCAACCCGTCGTGGACGTCTTCGCAGGGGTGAACCTCGAAGCACAGGTCCACGCCCTGCCCGTCAAACAGGTCCAGGATCGGCCGCCAGCGCCTGGCGAGTTCACCAAAGGCTTCGTCGATCAGCCCTTCCGGCCACTGCGGATAGGGGTACAGGTAGGGCCACAGCAGCGAGCCGGTGAACGACACGTGCCGGTCCAGCCCGAGCCGCCGCGAGGCACGCGCGCAGTGGCCCATTTGTTCAACCGCCCACTGCTGCCGCGCCTGGGCGTTGCCACGCTGGGCCGCGGGTGCGAAGGCGTCCATGATCTGGTCATGCGCCGGGTGCACGGCCACCAGTTGCCCGGTGATGTGCGAGCCCAGCTCGGTGATCTGGATGCCGCAATCGCGCAGCGTGCCAACGACTTCGTCGCAATAGGTCTGGCTCTCGGCGGCACGCTTCAAGTCAAACAGCCGCGTGTCCCAGGTCGGAATCTGCACGCCCTGAAAGCCCTTGTCGGCGGCCCAGCGGCCGATGCTGGCCAGGCTGTTGTGCGGCGCCGTGTCGGCGGCAAATTGGGCCAGATAGACGCCCGGCCCCTTGATGGTTCGCATGCCTGCACTCGCTTTGCTTGGTGTGGTCGGGACCGCTCACGGCGCCAGTGCCTCGGCCGGCGTCGGCGGGCTGCTGTCGTAGCCACCCCAGACCGACTGGTCGAACTGCACCACCGAGCCGGTCATCATTCCGCTGTCGTCGCTGGCCAGAAAGGCCACCGCGCGCGCCACCTCCTGCGGGGCCAACAGGCGGCCAAAGGGCTGTGCCGCCGCGGCCTTGGCCAGCCAGTCGGGGTCGGCGCCGTGGTACTCGCGCTGCACGCGGTCCTCGCCGTCGGAGGCCATCCAGCCAATGTCGAGCTGGTTGACGCGGATGCGGTTGCGCATCAGTGCGTAGCCGCTGTTGCGCGTCAAGGTGGCCAACGCGCCCTTGGACGCCGAGTATGGCGAGATGAACGGCTGGCCGGCGCGCGACGAGGTCGAGCCGATGTTGACGATCGCCCCGGCGATGTGGTCGCGGATCATCCGCCTGGCCGCTTCCTGCATCAGAAAGAACGGCGCACGCACGTTGACCGCGAACATGCGGTCGAACAAATCTTCGGACGAATTGAGCAGGTTGCCGCGGTCGGTCAGCCCGGCGGCATTGACCAGAATGTCGATGCGGCCAAAAGCCTGGTCGGCGTGCGCAATGACGCGGCGGCAGTCGGCCACCTGCGCCAGGTCGGCGACCACGAATTCGGTGCGCACGCCGGTTTCGGCATGAATGCGCTCGGCCACCGCGCGGCCCTTGTCGGCACTGCGGCCGCAGACCACGATGCCTGCGGCGCCGGCCTGCGCCAGTTGCAGCGCCACCGCGGCGCCCAGGCCTTGCGTGCCGCCGGTGACCACGGCCACCTTGCCATCGATTCGGTTCATCAGTTGCTCCTTTGATTCAGTGTCCAGGATGGGTCAGACGCCGCGGCGCTGTCTGCTGCGTATTGCCAATTGCGACTCGCGTGCCTGCTGCACCGACGCGCGCTCGCTTACCTGCGGCACGCCGACGTCCCAGTCGGCATCGCCGGGCACCCAGGCAAAGGCGTCGGTGGCAATGCTGAGCACGGTGGTGCGGTCGTTGGCCTGCGCCCACTTCAGGTTGTCTTCTAGCTCGGCCAGGTTGGCGCAGCGGCGCGCCAGTGCGCCCATCGACTCGGCGTGCTTGACGAAGTCGACTGCGAACGGCTGCTGCACCCGGCAATCCTGCAACAGGTTGTTGAAGCCGGGAACGCCCTTGAAGTTTTGCAGCCGGTTGATCACCGCGTAGCCGGCGTTGTCGCAGACGATGACGATCATCTTGTGGCCGGCGAGGACGGTGGAATAGATGTCCGAGTTCATCATCATGTAGGTGCCGTCGCCAAGCATGACGATCGGCGTGCCGGCGCCGCCCTTGGCCAATGCGTGGCCCCAGCCGGCGGCGATCTCGTAGCCCATGCAACTGAAGCCGAACTCGCAGTCAAAGGTGTTTGGCTGCTTGACCCGCCAACCCTTGGTGACCTCGCCGGGCAGGCCGCCGGCGGCGGCGATCAGGCTGTCGTTGTCGTGGGCACAACGGTTGACCACCGCAATCACCTGGGCATAACTGGGCGTTGCGTCGGCCACCGGCGCCTGGTAACGGTCAAGCAAGGCCTCCCATTCGGCAAACGCGGCGCGCGCCTTGACGGTCCACTCGGCCGGGGCGCGCCAGTCGGCCAGCGCGTCGTCGAGTTCGGTCACCGTTTCCAGCGCGTCACCCACCACCGCCAGCGCGCGGTGCTTGGTGGCGTCCCAGCGCGCGGTGTTCACCGAGATGAACCGGGCGTCGTGGTTGAACGCGGTCCACGAACCGGTGGTGAAGTCCTGCAGCCGCGTGCCAATCGCCAGAACCACGTCGGCGCCGGCGGCCAGCGCGTTGGCCGAGGTCGAGCCGACGATACCGATCGGCCCGGCATGCGCCGGATGGCGGTGCGTGACCCCGCCCTTGCCGGCAATGGTTTCCACCAGCGGGATGCCGCGCGCCAGCGCAAAGTCGGCCACCGCCTGCTCGGCCATCGAATAGCGCACGCCACCGCCGGCGATCAGCAGCGGCGCCTTGGCCGAGCGCAGCAGCGCGGCCGCCTCCCCGAGCTTGAGCTTGTCTGCGCGCGGGCGTCCAATTGACCAGGTGGTTGGCTCAAAAAAAGCCAGCGGGTAGTCGTAGGCCACTTCCTGTGTGTCCTGGCACAGGCCGATGAAGGCCGGGCCACAGTCGGCTGGGTCGAGCATCGCCGCCACCGCCTGCGGCAGCGAGGTGATGATTTGCTCGGGCAGCGTGATGCGGTCCCAATAGCGCGACACCGACTTGAAGGCGTCGTTGACGGTCAGGGTCGGGTCGCCAAAGTGCTCGACCTGTTGCAGCACCGGGTCGGGCAACCGGTTGGCAAAGGTGTCGCCGGCCAGCAGCAGCACCGGCAGCCGGTTGGCGTGGGCCACCCCGGCGGCGGTGACCATATTCAAGGCCCCGGGGCCGATCGACGTCGCGGCGACCATGATCTGGCGCCGCCGTCTGGCCTTGGCGAAGGCGACCGCGGCCAGTGCCATCGACTGCTCGTTCTGGCCGCGCCAGGTCGGGAAGTCGTCCTTCACCGCTTCCAATGCCTCGGAAAGACAGGTCACGTTGCCATGACCAAAGATGGCAAACACACCGGCGAACAGCGGCAGCTTCGCGCCATCGATCTCGGTGAACTGGTTGCGCAGGTATCGCACGAGGGCCTGGGCCATCGTCAGTCGCACGGTCGGGTGAGCCATGGGGTCTCCAAGATGTGAATGGCCCTCGGACGAGTAAGAAAACTGACTTGAACGGAACGTTGACAAGTCTACAACCATGCAACTATCATTGCAACACTGGAGGCAAAGATGCTCAACATTGCAGTGCTGGGGTGCGGTCGAATTGGCCAGATGCACGCCCGAAACATCGCCCGACACCGGCGTGCCCGACTGGCCAGCGTGTTCGATATCGACGTTCCGGCGGCCGAGCGGATAGGGCAGGAACTGAACGTGCCGGTCGCCGCGTCGATTGACGAAGTGCTTGGCGCCAACACGGTGGATGCGGTGCTGATTGCCACCTCCACCAGCACCCACGCCGACATCCTTGAACGCGCGGTGGCCGCCGGCAAGCCGGTGCTGTGCGAGAAGCCGATCGACCTCAGCCTGGCGCGTGTCAACCAGTGCGCGGCCAGGATCGCCGGCAGCCGGGTGCCCATCATGCTCGGCTTTGTGCGCCGCTTTGATGCCGGCCACCGCGCCACCCGCGACGCGGTGCGCAACGGCGACATCGGCGCGCTGCGCCAGGTGGTGATCACCTCGCGCGACCCCGGCATGCCACCGGTGGCCTACACCGAAGCCTCGGGCGGCATCTTCCGCGACATGACCATCCACGACTTCGACATGGCGCGCTTCATCCTCGGTGAAGAGCCGGTGGAGGTGTTCGCCCAGGGCAGTCGCTTGGTCGAGCCGGCGCTGATGGACCGGCTGGGCGACTACGACATCGTCAACGTGGCGCTGCGCACCGCCTCGGGCAAGCAATGCCTGATCAACAACGCGCGCCAGGCGGTGTATGGCTACGACCAGCGCGTCGAGGCACTGGGCGCCACCGGCCTGGCGATGTCCGAAAACCGCAGGACGCACGAGGCGCAGCTCTACAAGCAGGCCTTCACCGGCCAGGCCGCGCCGTACCTGAACTTCTTTATCGAGCGCTACGCCGACGCGTTTTCGGCCGAGATCGACGAGTTCGTCGCGGCAGTCGAGGAAGGCCGCGCGCCCGATGTCGGCTTTGACGACGGACAGCGGGCGCTGCTGCTGGCCGAGGCGGCGATCAAGTCGGCGGCCGAGGGCCGCGTGGTTCGCGTGTCGGAACTGGGGTAAGCATGTACCAGCCATTCGGGTTGTTCATCGACGGCGCGTGGCGCCCGGCGCAGCACGGCGAACGCGCCGCAGTCTTCAGCCCGGTGACCGAGCGGGCGCTGGGCGAGGCGCCGCTGGCCACCGTGGCCGACACCGAAGAAGCGATTGCCAGCGCCGCCAGGGGCCTGGTGGCGTGGCGCGCCCGCCAGGCCTTTGAGCGTGCCGACGCGCTGCACCTGATTGCCGACGAGATGGCGCGGCGCCGGCCGGAAGCCGCACGCATGATCTCGGCCGAGACCGGCAAGCCGATCGCCCAGTCCGAACGCGAGTGGAATCTATCGGTCGACCAGTTCCGCTGGTTTGCCGAAGAGGCGCGGCGCGTCTATGGCCGCGTCATTGAAAGCCGTGTACCAAACGGGCGCTTCGAGGTTCTGCACGAGCCGGTCGGCGTCTGCGCGGCCTTCACGGCATGGAACTTTCCGGCCGCGTTGGTTGCACGCAAGGTGGCGCCGGCGCTGGCCGCCGGCTGTTCGGTCATCGTGCGGCCATCGAGCCAGACGCCGGGCGTGGCGATGGTGATGGTCGACTGCATGCGCGCCGGGCAACTGCCGCCCGGCGCGGTCAATCTGGTGCTTGGCCCGACCGCGACGACCTACCAGCCGATCATGGCCTCGCCCGAGGTGCGCAAGGTCTCGCTGACCGGCTCGACCCGGGTCGGTCAGCAAATGATCCGCGACGCCGCGCTGACCATGAAAAAGGTGTCGATGGAGCTGGGCGGCAATGCACCGCTGATCGTCTACGACGACGCCGACCTGGCGCTGGCGCTGAACGCCGCGGTGCCGACCAAGTTCGCCAACGCCGGGCAGGTGTGCGTGACGCCGGATCGGTTTTTTGTCCATGAATCGATACACGACGCGTTTGTCCAAGGCTTTGTCGAGCGCACCGCGGCACTCAAGCTCGGCGATGGGCTTGATCCGTCGGTGCAGATGGGGCCGCTGATCGCCGCCGACCGTCGACTGGACATCGAGGCCATCGTCGCCGACGCGGTGGCGCACGGCGCGCGGGTGGCGCATGGCGGCACGCGGGTCGAGTCGCAGGCGCACGGGCACTTTTTTCACCCGACGGTGCTGACCGAGGTCGGCGACGGGATGCGGGTGTTCGAGCAGGAAAACTTCGGCCCGATTGCCGCCATCACCCGGTTCAGTTCAGACGACGAGGCGCTGGCCCGCGCCAATCGTTCGGAGATGGGGCTTTCGGCCTACGCCTTCACCAGCAGTGCCCGGCGCATGCGGCGCACGGTGGCCGAGCTCAAGGCCGGCATGGTGGGCATCAACAGCTTTGCGTTGGCGGCCAGCGAGGCGCCGTTTGGCGGCACCAGGTATTCCGGAATGGGGCGCGAAGGCGGCATCGAAGGCATGGCCGACTACCTGGACACCAAGCTGGCGCAAATCGTCCTGTGACCGAAAGACACGAATGATCAAAAACAAGCTCAAGGCCTTGTGGGCGCAGGGCCAGCCGACTCTCAACGGCTGGCTGTCGATCGGCAGCCCGTTCACTGCCGAGATCATGGCCGCGCAGGGCTATGACAGCGTGTGCATCGACATCCAGCACGGCGCGCTTGACTACGGCGCGGCGCTGCCGATGTTGCAGGCCATGCGCGCCTCGGGCGTGGTGCCATTGGCGCGGGTGCCGTGGCTGGAGCCCGGCATCGTGATGAAGGTGCTCGACGCCGGGGCCTACGGCGTGATTTGCCCAATGGTCAACACCGCGCAGCAAGCAGCCGAATTTGTCAGCTATGTGCGCTACCCGCCGCTGGGCCAGCGCAGCTTTGGCCCGACGCGGGCCAATTTTTCAGCCGGCGCGAACTACGCCGCCGAAGCCAATGGCGAAATCCTGGCGCTGGCGATGGTTGAAACCGCGCAGGCCATGGCCAACCTCGATGAAATCGCCGCCACGCCGGGGCTGGACGGCATTTACGTCGGCCCGGCCGATCTGAGCTTCAGCCTGGCGCAGGGCCGGCTGACGCCGGCCTTCGACCGCGAAGAGCCGGAGATGATCGCCGCGCTGCAGCAAATCGTCGCCGCGTGCAGAAAACACGGCATCCGCAGCGCACTGCACTGCGGCACGCCCGAGTACGCGGTGCGCGCCATCGGCTGGGGCTTTGACATGACCACCGTCTCCGGCGACTCGCGCCTGTTGGCCGGCGCCGCGCAGGCCAGCGTGCAGCGTTTTCGCGACCTTGCCAAGCCAGCCTCTGAAGGCCAGACCGGCCGTGTGGGAGCCTATTGATGCCGCATATTCTTGTCGCCGGCAAGCTGCACCCGAGTGGCATTGCGCTGCTGGAGTCGGCCCCGGGCGTGACTTTCGACTACGTGCAGGAAGTCTCCGAGGCCAGCTACGCCGCGCTGATCGACCGCGCCGACGGCCTGGTCATCCGCACCCAGCCGCTGTCTGCGGCCACCGTGGCGCGCGGAAAAAAGTTGAAGATCGTCTCGCGCCATGGCGTGGGCTACGACGCCGTCCACCTGCCGTCGCTGGTCGACCGCGGCATCGTGCTGACCGTGGTCGGCGACATCAATTCGGTCTCGGTCGCCGAGCACAGCATGATGCTGCTGCTGTCGACCGTCAAACAGGCGCTGCGCGCCGACCGCTCGGTGCGCTCGGGCGATTGGTCGTGGCGCAACCAGCTCCAGTCGCGCGAGGTCGCAGGCAAGAACCTGATGGTCATCGGCTACGGCCGCATCGGCCGCCATCTGGCCCGGCTGGCCGAGGCCTTTGGCATGCGGGTGCGCGCCTACGACCCCTTTCTGCAGCAAAACGGCTGGCCGGACACCGGGGTCGACGCGGTGTCTGACCTGCTCGAAGGGCTGTCCTGGGCCGACGCGGTGTCGATCAACGTGCCCAAGTCCGACCGGCCGCTGCTCGGCGCGCGCGAATTCGCAGTGATGAAGCGCCACGCCGTGCTGATCAACACCGCGCGCGGCGGCATCGTTGAAGAAGATGCGCTGGTCGCGGCCATCGCCGACGGCAAGATCGCCGGCGCCGGACTCGATGTCTTTGACCACGAGCCGCCGCAGGCCGACTCGCCGCTGCTGGCACTCGACAGCGTGCTGCTGACGCCGCACATCGCCGGTTTGACGATCGAAAGCGCCGAACGCATGGCGGTGCATTCAGTGCAAAACGTGCTCGACTTCTTCAACGGGCAGGTCGACCCTAACCTGGTTGTCAACCGCGCCCAGTTGCCACTGGCCAGCGTCAACTGAACCGCCGCGCCGGGCCGCCCGGCGCGGGCATGGTTTGCTCAGGGTTGGGTGACGGTTGGAATGCGCGGTGCGCCCTGCAGCTTGGCCGCCAGCGAAACGAGCAAGGCCTGGGCAATGCACATCGGGGCGGCGAGTGAGCGCGAGAAGATGTACTCGTGCTCAGGCACCGTGAACAACGCCGACGCGCCCTTGGCCAACGGCGACAGCGTCGAATCGGTGATGGCCAGAATCGGTACGCCGCGCGCCGCCGCGTCCTCGACGATGTTGACGGTTTCTCTGGCGTAAAACCTGAACGACACCGCAATCAGCAGGTCACGCGGCGCCATGACCTTGGCCATGTGCGTGGCGAGCCCGCCGCTGGCATCAAGCAGCACGGTCTTCTTGCCCAGCATGGTCAGCACATAGCGCATCAGCTCGACCACCGGCGCCGACCGCAACTGGCCGACCAGGAATATCACCTGGGCCTTGTTCATCAGGCTCACCGCGCTGTTCACCGACTCGTTGGTCACATTGGCCAGCAACTCCTGCAGCGAGGCAATGTCGCGCAAAACCAGTTCTCGCAGCAACGAGGCGCCGCCTTCGGCCTTGCCGCCGCCCAATTCGACTTCCAGCGCCTTGATGCGGGCTTCAAAGCCTGGCGCGGCGGTGGACAGGCGGCGTTGAAAAACCTCTTGCAACTCCTTGAAGCCGGTGAAGCCAAGCGACTGGGCAAAGCGGACAAAGCTCGACGCATGGATGCCGCAGCCCTCGGCAATTGAATTGACCGACTTGATGGCCACGTCATTCGGGTTTTGCGTCAAGTACACGGCGATGCTCTGGTACGTCTTGCTCATCGATTCGTGCTTCTCGTGGATCACCCGAATCAAGTCTTCGTAGTCATGGAGCGCTGGCGTCTTGGACATCGGCGTGTGGGGGGCCAAGGGTGGAAAGGGGCGCAGGAAAACCGCTGCACGTGAACCAATCGGTTCCACGCTTTTTGCAGCGTTCATTGTCGCAGGAAGTGCACTCGCGGTATGCGCGGACACTGCGCGCAATGGGGTTGCTGCGCGGCACCGATGCCCCGATTCGCAGCACGCGCACTGACCGTGACTGATTCGACATTAATTTGAATCAGGGCAACGCTGATTGAGTTGCCGCGAGTGCGCGCAATCTTGATCGCCACCCATCTTCCGGGCCACTTCAACTCGAAACCTGGTCGGCAGAATTCAGCCCAAAGGCATCCGTTTGCCTGGTACCGGCACCGACGGCTACCTGCTCGCATTGGCGAGTGCCAACCAGGGGCGACTGGCCACCATGGACACGCGCCTGGCGACTGAAGTGGCCACGTCGGCGGCTGAGAGTCTGAGAGTTTTTCGATCATGCCCGCTCACCACCCCAAAACGCACCCGCTCGTCGTTGCAAATGCTCGCCATGGCCCGAGCCATGGCTGTGCTTTGCGCCTAGATCGGGCACGTTTTGAGGCGTTGCTCGGGCACGCTTGAAAAACTCTCAGCCTCTAAGGCACTGGAAGTCATCTAATTAAAATAATCGTTAGAGCGAAGTGGTTCGTCTGCGAGAGACGAAAAACCCGGCTGCAAACAGGTGCGCAGGTAGGCCACAAGCGCGTTCACCGCCCGCGGCACATGCAGGCTGTAGGGCCGAATGGCGTACAGGTGTTCGCCGAATGCGCCGACCGAGCGCCAACCGGGCAGCACCGCGACAAACTTGCCGGCGGCGATGTCTTTGTGCGCGCTGAAGTCGGGCAGCAGCGCAATGCCCACGCCGCCCAGCGCGGCCTCGCGCAGCGCCTCGCTGTTGTTGGCGGCGAAGCTGCCCTTCACCGCCACGCTGACGCGGCCGCCGCGGCCCTTGACCGGCTCGAAACTCCACGCCGGCGCATCGCTGCCGCGCAGGTAGTAAAGGCAGTTGTGCCCGGCCAGGTCGGCCGGGGTGGCGGGCGTGCCCTGGCGGCGCAGGTAGCCACGCACCGCCACCAGCACCGCGCGCGTGTCGCACAGCTTCCAGGCCACATGGGTGTCGGGAACCGCGCTGACATGGCGGATGGCCAGGTCGAACCCCTCCTGCGCCAGTGCGCTGAGCCGGTCAGACAGGTCCAGCTCGACCCGCACCGCCGGGTACTGGCGCAGAAACGCCGGCAACAGCGGCACGATTTGCTGGCGGCCCAGCGCCACCGGCGCCGTCACCCGCAGCAGGCCCTGCGGTGCCTCGGCCAGGTCCTTGATGCCGGCGAAGCTGCGCTCGATTTCGGCAAACGAGGCCTGCGTCGCGTCGACCAACTGCTGCCCGGCCTCGGTCAGCCGGACGCTGCGCGTGGTGCGCCTGACCAGTGGCACGCCGGCGGCCTGCTCCAGCTCGCTGATGCGGTAGCTCATCGCCGCCTTGCTGACCCCCAGCCGCTGCGCCGCCGCGGTATAGCTGCCCAATGTGGCCAGCACGGTGAGCCAGTGGACATGCGACCACAGCGCATCGATCTTCTTGGTTTTCATTGGCCGATTGTTCTGCACATTGAACAGTGAATCCAGCGATCCGCGCTTGGATGGTTGGGGCCGGCTGCCTAGACTTTGCGCACCGCGTTACCACGTCAACCAGGAAAAACTCATGCCCGGCATCGAACCCTTCACCGCCGCCGACGATGTCGGCCACTGCATCGGCGGCCGCCTGGTCGCGGCCTCAAGCGGCCGGCGCCAGCCGGTCTACAACCCGGCCACCGGCGCGGTGGCGCGCCAGGTGGTGCTGGCCGACGCGGCCGAAGTCGATGCCGCGGTGGCCGCCGCCAGCGCCGCCTTCCCGGCCTGGGCCGACACGCCGCCGATCCGCCGCGCGCGGGTCATGCAGCAGTTCCTGCAGTTGATGAACCAGCACCGCGACACGCTGGCGGCGATGATCACCGCCGAGCACGGCAAGGTGTTCAGCGACGCGCAGGGCGAGGTCTCGCGCGGCATCGACATCATCGAATTCGCCTGCGGCATTGCGCAACTGCTCAAGGGCGACTACACCGAGCAGGTCTCCACCGGCATCGACAACTGGACGCTGCGCCAGCCGCTGGGCGTGGTGGCCGGCATCACGCCGTTCAACTTTCCGTGCATGGTGCCGTGCTGGATGTTTCCGCTGGCCATTGCCGCCGGCAACACTTTCATCCTCAAGCCCAGCGAGCGCGACCCGTCGGCGTCGCTGTTCATGGCCCGGTTGTTCGAGGAGGCCGGGTTGCCGCCAGGCGTGTTCAACGTCGTCCAGGGCGACAAGCTGGCGGTCGACGCGCTGCTGGAGCACCCCGACGTGCGCGCGGTCAGCTTTGTCGGCTCGACGCCGATCGCCCACTACGTGCAGCAGCGCGGCGTGCAGTTCGGCAAGCGCGTGCAGGCGCTGGGCGGCGCCAAGAACCACCTGGTGGTGATGCCCGATGCCGACATCGCGCAGGCGGTTGACGCGCTGGTCGGCGCCGCCTATGGCTCGGCCGGCGAGCGCTGCATGGCGATCAGCGTCGCGGTCTTGGTCGGCGATGTCGGCGACCGGGTGGTGGCGCTGCTGGCCGAGCGCGCCCGGGCGCTGAAGGTCGGCAACGGCATGGCGCCCGAGGTCGAGATGGGCCCGATCGTCACCCGCCAGGCGCTGGAGCGCATCGAGGGCTATGTCGGCACCGGCGTCGAAGAAGGCGCGCAATTGGTTGTCGACGGCCGCGGGCTCAAGGTGCCGGGCCACGCCGGGGGCTTTTTCACCGGCGGCACGCTGTTTGACCACGTGCAGCCCAACATGCGCATCTACCGCGAAGAAATCTTCGGCCCGGTGCTGTGCTGCGTGCGCGCCAGGGACTTTGCCGAGGCGGTGGCGCTGGTCAACGACCACGAGTTCGGCAACGGCGTTGCCTGCTACACCCGCGACGGCCACGTCGCGCGCGAGTTTGCCCGCCGCATCCAGGTCGGCATGGTCGGCATCAACGTGCCGATTCCGGTGCCTATGGCCTGGCACGGCTTTGGCGGCTGGAAGCGCAGCCTGTTCGGCGACATGCACGCCTATGGCGAAGAAGGCGTGCGCTTCTACACTCGGCAAAAGTCGGTCATGCAGCGCTGGCCCGAAGCCACCGCCGGCGGCGCCGACTTTGCAATGCCGACGGCGAAGTAATCGACGTCAAGGCCGGTCTGGCAAAGGATTGAAGTGGCACGATCCGTGGTCAGACACCTTGAGCCTTGGCTGAGCCACCAGGAGAGCCACCCCGTGAACAACCCGGAAATCGGCCGCAGCATCGCCACCGGCGCGGTGCTGACCAACTACCACGACGTTGGCGCCGGCGCGCCGGTGCTGCTGCTGCACGGCTCGGGCCCCGGCGTCAGCGCGTACGCCAACTGGCGCCTGGTGCTGCCGCAACTGCAGGGCGGGTTGCGCGCGCTGGCGCCCGACCTGGCCGGCTTTGGCTACAGCGTGACGCCGCCCGACATGGCCTTCACCCGCCAGGGCTGGCTGGAGCAGATCGTGGCCTTCATGGACGCGCTGCAGATCGAGCGTGCGCACGTCATCGGCAACTCCTTTGGCGGCTCGATGGCGTTGGCGCTGGCCATCGCCCATCCCGAGCGGGTCCACAAGCTGGTGTTGATGGGCAGCGTCGGCGTGCCCTTTGAGTTGACGGCGGGACTGGACGCGGTGTGGGGCTACACGCCGTCGCTGGACAACATGCGCGCGATCATGAAGATCTTTGCCCATGACCAGGGCCTGATCGGCGACGCGCTGGTGCAAATGCGCTTCGAGGCCAGCATGCGCCCCGGCGTGCAGGCGCACTACGCGCGCATGTTTCCGGCGCCGCGCCAGCGCTGGGTCGACGCGATGGCGCATCCCGAGGCGGCGATCCGCGCCATCGCCCAGCCCACGCTGCTGGTGCATGGCCGCGACGACCAGGTCATTCCGTTGCAGACCTCGTGGACCCTGCACCAGTGGATAGTCGACAGCCAGTTGCACGTCTTTGGCCGCTGCGGCCACTGGACGCAGATCGAACACACCGCCGCGTTCTGCCGCCTGGTGCGCGACTTCCTGAACGACGGCGCGTGAGCGTCTGAACGAACGCATTCCCGCCCGGCGGAACCGGCCGCAGGCGGCGTCGCCTTCAGCCCTCAGCGGCCTGCGCGAAATGCGGCCAGCCGCTGCTCGCGCAGCAGCCTGGCCTCGGCCATGCTCTTTTCCTTGACGTGGCCGTAGCCGCGGATCTCGTCGGGCACGCTGGCCAGCGCCACCGCGGCGGCGTGGTTGGCCGGGCTGAGCTGGGTGACCACCTCGTCCATTTGCCGGATGTAGTCGTTGATCAACTGGCGCTCCTGCTTGCGCTCTTCGGTGTTGCCGAAGACGTCGAGCGCGCCGCCGCGCAGGCCCTTCATGCCGGCCATGAACTTGAAGGCCTTGAGCATCCACGGGCCAAAGGTCTGCTTGACCAGGTGGCCGGTGGCCGGGTCGCGCTTGGCAATCGTCGGCGGCGCCAGGTGGTATTGCAGCGTGTAGCCGTTCTTGAACCGGGCGTCGAGCTCGGCCAGAAACGCCGGGTGGGCGTGCAGCCGGGCGACCTCGAACTCGTCCTTGAAGGCCATCAGCTTGTACAGCCAGCGCGCCACCGCCTCACCCAGCGCGGTCTGGCCCGGCAGCACGCGGCGCTCGGCCTCGGCAACGCGCTTGACCACCTCGGCATAACGCTGCGCATAGGCCTCGTCCTGGTAGGCTATCAACTCGGGCACGCGGATCTCGAGCAGGCGCTTGAGCTCGCCCTGCGCACCCAGCGCATCGACGATGGCGCGCGCGCTGGGCGACAACTGCGGCGCCGCGCCCTGGGCCTGGCCGCCGGATTGGCGGGCCACCTCGGCCTCGACGAAGTCGCGGTCGACCACCGCCATGCGGCCCCAGCGGAAGGCGGCCAGGCTTTGCTCAACGCCGACGCCGGAGTTCTTGATCGCCTGCTCGATCGATTCGGCGCGCAGCGCAATCGTGCCGGCCTGGAAGGCCACGCCAACCATGAAGTTATTGGTCGCCATGGCGTCGCCGAACAACCCCTCGGCCATCGCCTGGCCGTCGATGAAGACGTTCTCGTCGCGCCGCGTGACGCGGTTGATGCCGGCGATCAACCCGTTGAGTGCCGGGAACTGGCTGCGCCGGTTGGCGATCATCTGGCCGGTCGGCGTCTGCGTGGTCGAGACCACCGCGATGGTGCGCTCGGCACCGCACTTGTCGAGGTTTTTCGGGTCGGTGGCGTTGAGGATGTCAAAGCCCAGGAACAGGTCGCTGCGGCCATCGCTGATCTTGTTCGAGCCGCTGAACGGCTGGTGGCTGATCTTGATGTCGGAGATCACCGCGCCGCCCTTTTGCGCCAGGCCGGTCTGGTCCAGCCCGATGACGTGCTTGCCCTCCAGCCGCGCGGCGTTGGCCAGCGTGGCGACCACGGTCACCGAGCCGGTGCCGCCTATGCCCATCACATGGATGCTGAAGCCCAGGCTGTCGTCGACCTTGGACTTTGGCTCGGGCAGCGCGCGGTCCAGCGCCGGAATGCGGCCCTTCTTTTTCTTCTTGCCGCCATCTGCCGGTTCCGGGTTGGGCGTGACCGTCAAAAACGACGGGCAAAAGCCCTTCACGCACGAGAAGTCCTTGTTGCACGACGACTGGTGGATGCGCGTCTTGCGGCCAAACTCGGTGGCCACCGGCTCGACGCTCATGCAGTTGGACTTCTCGCCGCAGTCGCCACAGCCCTCGCAGACGCGCTCGTTGATCACCACCACCTGCGCCGGCTCCTCGGCCTTGCCGCGGCTGCGCGCGCGGCGCAGCTCGGCGGCGCACTCCTGGTCGTGCAGCAGCACGGTGGTGCCGGGCGTGGCGGCCAGCGCGCGCTGTGCCTCGTTGAGCCGGTCGCGGTGCCAGACCTCGGTGCCGCCGGGCAGCGAGACGCCGGCATAGGCCTCGGTGTTGTCGGTGGTGACGATGACCTTCTTGACGCCGTTGGCCAGGAACTCGGCAACCATCGCGGTCACCGGCTCGGCGCCCTGGATTGCCTGCCCGCCGGTCATCGAGGTGTGCGAATTGCGCAGCACCTTGAAAGTGATGTTGGCATTGGTCGACGCGCAGTAGCGCAGCGCCAGGCTGCCCGAGTGCGCGTAGGTGCCGTCGCCCATGTTCTGGAAGATGTGCTTGGTGTCGGTGAAAGGCGCCATGCCTATCCACTGCGCGCCCTCGCCGCCCATGTGCGTGCCCATCACCACGTTGCGGCCCATCCACATCGCCATCGTGTGGCAGCCGATGCCGGCCGAGACGATGCTGCCCTCGACCGCCTGGGTCGAGCTGTTGTGCGGGCAGCCCGAGCAGTACCACGCGGTGCGGGTGGCGGTGGGCAGCTTGCCGCGGGCATGGACCTCGTCGAGACGCTTCAGCCAGGCCTCGGCCGACTCCACGCGCGCCTTTTGCGACAGCCGCTTGGTCAGCGCGCGGCCGATCACGTCGGACTCGAACTCGCCATAGTGCGGCAGCAGTTCGCGCTCGGTCTCGTCGAACTTGCCGACCACGCGCGGCGCATTGGCCATGCCGTAGAGCACGTTCTTGGCAAACATCTCCAGGAACGGGCGCTTTTCCTCGATGACGAAAATCTCTTCCAGCCCGCGCGCGAACTCGCGCACGATGGTCGGCTCCATCGGAAACAGCATGCCCATCTTCAGGATGCGGATGCCGTAGCGCTTCAGCGCCGCATCGTCGAGCCCGAGTTCGAGAAAGCTCTGCCGCAGGTCGTGGTAGGTCTTGCCGGCGGTGATGATGCCCAGCCAGGCATCGGGGTTGTCAAAGACGATGTGGTTCAACCGGTTGACCTGCGCGTAGCGCTTGGCCACTTCCAGCCGCCGCGTGTACAGCGAGCGCTCCATCTCCAGCGCCTCGGCGCGCACGTTCATGCCCAGGTTCATCTGCGGCTGCCACAGCACGCCGTCAAACACCAGGCTGGGGTCGATGAAGTCCAGCCGCCCGGGTGAAACGTTGGCGCTGCCGCTGCCGTCGGCCACGTTGGTGACGATCTTCATGCCCACCCACAGCCCCGACAGCCGCGACATCTGGTAGCCGTGCAGCCCCAGGTCGAGGATGTCCTGCACATTGGCCGGGTACAGCGACGGCATGCCGACATGAAACAGCATGGGCTCGGACTGGCTGCACAACGACGACGATTTGCAGCTCGGGTCGTCACCGACGATGGCCAGCACGCCGCCGTTTTTCTGTATGCCGGTGTAGTTGGCGTGCTTGAGTGCGTCGCCCGAGCGGTCGACCCCTGGCGCCTTGCCGTACCACATGCCGGTCACGCCATCGAACTTCTGCTTGCCGACGGTGTGCAGCATCTGCGTGCCCCACACCGCGGTGGCGGCCAGGTCTTCGTTCAGTCCGTCGACGAAGTGGATGTTGTGCGCCAACATCGCCTTCTGGTTCTTGATGAAGGCCGCATCGAGCATGCCCACCGGCGAGCCGCGGTAGCCCGAAATGAACATGCCGGTGTTCAGGCCGCGGCGCTTGTCGGCGCGGATCTGGTCGAAGGTCAGCCGCACCAGCGCGTCGATGCCGCCGATGTGGATCTGCCCCTCCTCGGTCATGAAGGTGCTGGTGGTGTCTTGCTTCGATGACATGGCGACTCCCTCGGCCCAGTGCGCCCGCGCGCGGCCGATGACAAACTGAAAAAGAGTGGGGGCAAGGGGCGCGCGCGGCGCCCTGCCGAAGCTAAACGAAGCGCATCGAGACGGTGCCCAGGTCCTGGAAGCGCACCGCCACGTTGTCGCCGGCCTTGACCGCGTAGGCCTCGGTCACCCCGCCGGTCATGATGAAGCTGCCGGCCGGGATTTCGCCGCCGCGCTGGCCAATGTGGTTGGCCAGCATGGCCACCGCCGCCAGCGGGTGGCCCATCACCGCGGCGCCGGCGGCCTGGGTCAGGATTTCGCCGTTTTTCTCCAGCACCACGCCCAGCGTGCGCAGGTCAAGTTCATCAAGGTTGCGCGGCCGGCCGCCGATGACGAAGCGCGACGACGAGGTGTTGTCGGCAATCACGCTCTTCAAGTCGAACTTGAAGTCGCGGTAGCGCGAGTCAATGATTTCGACCGCCGGAATCACGAAGTCGACCGCCGCGGCCACCGCGCCGACATGGCAGCCCGGGCCCTTCAGCGGCGCCTTGGTGACGACGCAGATCTCGGCCTCGACCTTGGGGTGGATCAGCTCGCTGACCTTGATTTCGCCGCCGTCGGCGACCGACATGTAGTCGGCGACGAAGCCGAACACCGGCGTCGTGACGCCCATTTGCTTCATCTTGGCGAACGAGGTCAGCCCGCACTTCAGCCCGGCGATGCGGTTGCCGCGTTCCAGCTTGCGGCGGCGGATCTCGTCCTGAATGTCGTAGGCGTCGTCCCAGTCCATGCCGGGATGGTCGTCGGTGATCTTGGTGACATCGTGCGCCTGAAGTTCGGCGTTTTCCAGGTGCTCGGCCAGCTTGGCGATGGTGGCGCGGTCCAGGGTGGACATGGGTGGGGTCTCTTTCTCGGCAAGAAGGGCAGTTTCAGACGAAGCGGACGGAGGTGCCGCCCAGCCCGCCAACGTCGCAGCGCAGGCTGTCGCCGGCCTTGACCGGCACCAGCGGCGACTGCGAGCCCGAGAGAATGATTTCGCCGGCCTTCAGCGTGATGCCCAGCTTGCCCAGCGTGTTGGCCAGCCAGGCCACTGCGTTGGCCGGGTTGCCTTGCACCGCCGCGCCGGCCGAGGTGGAGATGATTTCGCCGTTCTTTTCCAGCACCATGCCGGCCAGCGCCAGGTCCAGGTCGCGCGGGCTGCGGCGTATGCCGCCGAGGGTGAGCACGCCGCACGAGGCGTTGTCGGCCACCGTGTCCTGGATCTTGATCTTCCAGTCCTTGATGCGCGAGTCGACGATCTCAAAGCACGGCATCACGAAGTCGGTGGCGCGCAGCACGTCGGCCGCGGTGACGCCGGGGCCGGCCAGGTCGCGCTTCAGGATGAACGCCACCTCGGCCTCGGCGCGCGGCGCGATCAGGCTGGCGGCCTCGATCGGCTCGCCTTCGTTGAACACCATGCCCGAGGTCATTTGCCCGAAGTCGGGCTGGTTGACGTTGAGCATTTGCATCACCACCTTGCTGGTGACGCCGATCTTCTTGCCGACGATGTGTTCGCCGGCGTCCAGCCGGCGCTGGATCATGCGCAACTGGATCTGGTAGGCGTCTTCGATGGTGATGCCCGGCTCGCGGTCGGTCAACGGGTCAAGCGGCGTGCGGCTGAGCAACGCCTGGTACAGCGCGTCGCCGTGCTGCTGGATGATTTTCGGGTCCATGGCGGTGTGTGCGGGGTCGTTTCAGAACTTGATCATCACATTGCGCAGTTCGGTATAGAACTCGAACGAGTGCACCCCGCCCTCGCGGCCTATGCCCGACTGCTTGGAGCCGCCGAACGGCGTGCGCAGGTCGCGCAGGAACCAGCTGTTGATCCAGCACAGCCCGACCTCGATCTCCTTGGCCATGCGGTTGGCGCGGCCGATGTCCTGGGTGTAGATCGACGTCGCCAGGCCGTAACGGTTGCTGTTGATCTTGGCCAGCACCTCTTCTTCGGTGTCGAACGGGCTGATGTGGCAGCACGGGCCGAACACCTCTTCGGTGACCACCGACGCGGACTCGGGCAGCCCGGTCCAGATCGTCGGCTGCACCCAGCAGCCGTCCTGCAGTTCAGCCGGCATCTCGGGAATGCCGCCGCCGGTGACGATGGTGGCGCCCTCTTCCCTGGCCTTCTGGTAGTAAGACAAGACCTTGGCCTGGTGCTCCTTGCTGACCACCGGGCCGATCTTGGTGTCCTTGTCAAACGGCCGGCCGGGCTTCATCGCCTCGGCCTTGGCCTTCAGCGCGGAAACAAACTTCTCAAAAATCGGCCGCTCGACATAGACGCGTTCGGTGCCCAGACAGACCTGGCCGGCGTTTTCAAAGCACGAGCGGGTGACCGTGTCGACCGCCAACTGAAAGTCGCAGTCGGCAAACACGGTCGCGGCGTTCTTGCCGCCCAGTTCCAGCGACACCGGGCGGATGCCGACCGCGCCGGCCTGCATGATGGCGGTGCCGGTGCGCGTTTCGCCGGTGAAGGTGATGCCGTTGACATCGGGGTGGCCGGTCAGGAAGGCGCCGGCCGAGTCCGGGCCAAAGCCATGCACCACGTTGTAGACGCCGTTGGGCACGCCGACCTTGTTCATCACCTCGCCGAGCAGCGTGGCGGTCAGCGGTGTTTCTTCAGACGGCTTGACGACGATGGTGTTGCCGCAGGCCAGCGCCGGGCCGGCCTTCCAGGTCATCAGCAGCAGCGGCAGGTTCCACGGGCAGACCACCGCGATCACGCCGCGCGGCACGCGGATGCCGTAGGACAGCGCGGTCTTGCCGTCGGGCGTTCGCATTTCGAACGACTCGGTCGACATGTTCTTGATGGTGTCGGCAAAGATCTGGAAATTGGCCGCACCGCGCGGAATGTCGACATGCGAGGCCAGGTGCTCGGGCTTGCCGGTGTCGGCAATTTCGGCCTGCAGAAAGTCGTCAAAGCGGCGGTTGATCTCGTTGGCCACGGCGTCGAGCATCTTCACGCGTTCGACCACCGACAGCTTGCCCCACGGCCCCTTCAACGCTGCGCGCGCCGCGGCCACCGCGGCGTCGACCTCGGGCTTGCCGGCTTCGTAGACCTTGCCGATCAGCGAGTTGTCGACCGGGTTGCGGTCGTCAAAGGTCTTGCCGCTGGCGTTCTTGACGAATTCGCCGTTGATGAAGTTGAGGATTTCTTTCATGTCGGACTCGTTGGTTCACGAAATGGAATGCGGCCCTGAACCGGCCAGGGCGCCGGATGGACTTTATGCCGGCCGCCGCCAACCCGCGCGGCGCCGCGCCGCGCGGGGCGGTTGCCGGGTTCAGGTGAACACCGACAAAAAGGCCTCGTTGAGTTTGCGGTCGTGGTAGAAGATCGCCGGGCCCAGGCTGGCGTCGGTCCAGGTGATGGTGGGCTTGTCCGGGTACCAGGCGTAGCCGCCCGAGAACACCTCGTTGCGGTTGCCCGAGGGGTCGAAGAAGTAAATCGTCTCGCCGCGGGTGATGCCATGCCGCGTCGGCCCGATGTCGATCGACACCTTGTTGCGCGACAGGATGTCGCCGGCACGCAGCACCTGCTCCCAACTGCCGAGCAGAAACGAGGCATGGTGGAACTTGCCCTTGACCGGCTGGCGGATGAAAGCCACGTCGTGCGCCTTGTTCGAGCAGGTCAGGAAGGCGCCGATCATGAAGTCCTTGTTCTCGGCAGTGACTATCTTCTCGGCCAGACCAAAGCCCAGCACCTCGGTGAACAGCTTGACCGTGCCGTCTAAGTCGTCGCCGTACAGCAGGCAGTGGTCAAAGCGGTGCGGCGCTATGCCGTGCAGGCCGTCTGGCCAGGGGTCGGGGTCGCAGTCGGGGCCGCTGGTGCCGCAGCCGTTGCCGATGACCTTTTTATAGGCGTACAGCTCCATCACGTGGCCGGTGGGAATCGTGAAGCGGAAACGCTCGCCGGTTTCCGGGTGCTCGCCGGCCGGAATCCATTCCAGGTCCTGGCACAGGCCGCTTTGCTCGATGTCGGCGGCGAGCTTTTTCAGCGTGGCCTCGGAGTCGACCTTCCAGCCCATGTAGTCCATGCCGGCCTCGTCGGCCTCGCGCAGCACCACGCTGTGGTGGTCCTGCTCGTCCCAGGCGCGCAGAAAGACGCGCTTTTTCTTGCCGTCGCGGGCGACCTCGGTCAACCCCAGCACCTGGGTGTAGTGTTTCACCGCGGGCGCCATCTCGAGCACCCGAATCTGCACATGTCCAGGACGCAGAACGCCGGTCAATGCCATGGTTGTCTCCTTGCAATCGCTTATCAAGACGCCGCCGCAGGCGGCACGTAGCTGAAAAATCCGGCTTGCGCCGCCCGCTCGGGCTGCCACACCCGACCCAGCACTTCCACAGTCAGGTCGCCCTGCGGATAGGTTTTGCACGCCAGCACGCGCGACTCGGCCTCGTCCTGCGCGCTGATGACCGCACGGTTCATCTTGCCGGTGTGGTAGCGCCCGCTGGTGACCCGCACCTTGCAGGCACCGCAGCCGCCGTTGCGGCAGCCGACCGGGATGTCGCGGCAACTGGACTGCTCCATCGCCGCCAGCACGTGGCTGTCTTCGGCACACCGAAAACTGCGCCCGGTGGCGGCGATGGTGACCAAATGCCTGGCCGCTGGCTGAATGTCCACGGATTGCCCTTACTTGTCCAACGCGGTCAACACTGCCAGGCTCATCGCCTTCATCGCGGTCTTGATCGACGGCTCGGGCACCGGCGCGAAGAACGGCGAATGGTTGATCGGCAGCGGCTTGGCGCCGGGCTGGCGCGCGGCCTCGACGTCTTTTGGATCGTAAACGCCGACCAGGAAAAACATGCCCGGCACGCCGGCGTTGACGAACTCGGAGAAGTCTTCGCTCGGCGTGATCGGTGGCAGCCGGCGCACCTGGGCATCACCCAGCGCGCGCTTTAACTCGACCTCGACGCGGCTGACCAGCGCCGCGTCGTTGATCACCGCATCGCCGCCGGAGGCGATCCGCACCTCGGGCGCCGGGGCGCCGGCCATCTCGGAGACCGCCTTGCTGGTGCGCCGAATGCCGTCGAGCAGCTTGCTGCGCACCGCGGCCTGGTAGCTGCGCACCGTGCCGCGCAGGGTCACCGCGTCGGGAATGATGTTGCCGGTGGTGCCGCCCTGGATCATGCCGACGCTGAAGACGCCGAACTCGAAGGGATCTTTCTCGCGGCTGATCACCGACTGCACGTCGACCACGAAGCGCGCGGCGATCAGCACCGGGTCGATCGACTTGTCCGGCGCCGAGCCGTGCGCGCCGCGGCCCTTGAAGGTGATTTCCACCATGTCGGAGTTCGACGTCACCGGCCCGGTGTTGAAGCCGACCTGGCCATAGGCCATCGGCCAGGTGTGCAGCGCAAAGGCCATGTCGGGGCGGCCAAAGCGGGTGAACAGCCCGTCCTGCAGCATGGCCTTGGCGCCGGCGGTCACCTCCTCGGCCGGCTGGCCGACAAACATCAGCGTGCCCTGCCACTGGCTTTTCAGCGCCACCAGCGTGCGGGCGGTGCCTATCCACGCCGCCATGTGCAGGTCGTGCGCGCAACTGTGCGCCACCGGTGTCTGCTTGCCCTGGTAGTCGATCGTCACCTTGCTGCTGTAGGGCAAGCCGGTTTTCTCTTCCATCGGCAGCGCGTCGAGTTCGGTGCGCACCAGAATGGTCGGGCCGGCGCCGTTGCGCAACAGGCCGACGATGCCGGTCTTGCCTATGCCTTCGCTGACTTCGAAGCCCAGTGCGCGCAACTCGCCGGCCAGGCGTTTGGCGGTTTGGGTTTCCTGGAAACTCAGCTCGGGACTGGCGTGCAATTCCTTGTACAGGCGTTCAATGCCGGCGTAGCCGGCGGCGATCTGCGCGTCGATTCCCGCGCTGTAGCGGTCGGCCCCGCCGGCGGCCAGCGACGCGGTGGACGCCAGCGCCAACAAGGCCGCCGCCGCCCAGCGGCCTGACGCCGCAGTGCGGCGTGCGCCGCCGCGTGACGGCCCGCGCGCATGCAGGTGGCAATTCATCGATGACTCCTTCATTTGCGGAAGCTCGCCGTCGGCCCTTCGGCGCTGACGTCTTCATGGTGGGTCGACGCCGACTTGCTGTGGTCGATCAACAGCACGGCAACCGTCGCGACCACCGCCGGAATGGCGATGGCGATGAAGTTTTGCTGCAACGGCAGTTGCATCGCCACCAGCGCGCCGATCACGATAGGCGCCAGGATGGCGCCGCTGCGGCCCATGCCCGAGGCCCAGCCAATGCCGGTCGAGCGGATCGCCATCGGGTAAAACTGGCCGGCGTAGGCATAGGTGACGATTTGCGTGCCAATGGTCGACGCGCCGGCCAGGCCAACCAGGATGAACAGCACTTCAGTCGGCACCTTGTAGCCCAGCAGCGTGATCGACACCGCGGCCAGCGAATACATGAACACCAGCACGTACTTGATATTGAAGCGGTCGGCCAGCCAGCCGCCGCTGATCGCGCCGAGCATCGCGCCGAAGTTCAGCACCAGCACGAAGGTCAGCGCCGAGCCCAGCGTGTAGCCGGCGCTGGCCATCAGCTTGGTCAGCCAGGAACTGAGCGCATAGACCATGAACAGGCACATGAAGAAGGCCACCCACAGCATGACGGTCGAAAAGCCGCGGCCGTGGTCGAACAGGTGCCGGATCGGTGCGCTGTCCACCTTGTCTTCCTCAGGCACGGCAAACCGGTCGTCGCCGATCGGCCGGTAGCTGGGCTCCATGCGGCTGACGATGCCCTTCAATTCGTCGAGCCGGCCCTGCTTTATCAAGAAGGGCATCGACTCGGGCATGGACTTCAGGATAAACGGAATCAGCAGCACCGGCAGCCCGGCGGCCAGAAACACCGACTGCCAGCCGTAGGACTCGATCAACCCCTTGCCCATCACCGCGGCCAGCATGCCGCCGACCGAGTAGCCGCTGAACATCAGCGTCACCATCGTGCTGCGTATCCTGCGCGGTGAGTATTCGGTCATCTGCGCCACCACGTTGGGCATCACGCCGCCTATGCCCAAGCCGGCCAGAAAGCGCGTGGCGCTGAACATGATCGGGTCGCTGGTCATGCCGGCCAGCGCGGTGAAGACGCTGAACAGGCCAATGCAGATGGCGATCGCGCGTCGGCGGCCGATCTTGTCGGCGATGGTGCCCAGAAAGATCGCGCCAAACATCATGCCGAACAGCGCCGAGCTGACCATGAAACCGGCCTTGGTCGGCTCGACCCCCATTTGCTTCATGATCGATGGCAGCGCAATGCCGGCCACCGCCAGGTCGTAGCCGTCAAAAATGATGATCAGCGCGCACCAGAACAGCACCAGGCCGTGGAAGCCGTTGAAATGCGCCTCGTCGGCCATTTTGTGAACATCTATCTGTCGCATCGTTGTCTCCGTCTGTCGATGGCGCGCATGACTTGCGTGGCCGCAACCAGGCGGCACGCGTCACCACGGTGTGTCTGATTCAGCCGAGGTCGCCGCCACCGACCGGCAGCACGCTGCCGGTGATGTAGGACGACTCGTCGGAGGCGAAGAACAGGATCGGTGCCACCTGCTCGTCTATCGTCCCGTAACGGTGCATCAGGCTGCTGGCCTTGGTCTGTTCGACGATGCCCTGGTACCACGACTTCTCGCGCGCGCTTTGCCTGGCGGTGTTGCGCGCAATCTTGCGCGGCGGCGCCTCGGTGCCGCCGGGCGCGGTGGCGTTGACGCGGATGCCGTGATGCGCCTGCTCCATCGCCAGCGAGGCGGTCAACGCGTTGACGCCGCCCTTGGCCGCCGCGTACGGCACGCGGTAGACGCTGCGGGTGGCGATCGACGAGACGTTGACGATCACGCCTTTTTTCTTTCTGACCATGGCCGGCAGCACCGCGCGGCACGACCACAGCGTGGGAAACAGCGAGCGGCGCACTTCAGCCTCGACCTGCTGCGGGTCGTACTGGTCGAACGGTTTGGTCCAGATGGTTCCGCCGACGTTGTTGATCAGCACGTCGATGCGCTTCCACTTGGCCAGCGCGGCGTCGGCCATGGCCTGTGCGCCGGCAAAGGTTTCCAGGTCAGCCAGTTGCGCCTGCGCGCTGCCGCCAGAGGCGTTGATTTCGTCAACCACATCACCGACCAGATCGGACCGGTCGACCGCCAGCACCTTGCCGCCCTCGGCGGCCACCGCCAGCGCGACGCCACGGCCTATGCCCTGCGCCGCACCGGTGACGATGACCACCCGGTCGGTGAAGCGCGCGGCCCGGCTCATGAATGACCGCCGGACTCGTTGGCCGACGCGAATTTCTCGTACAAAAAGCTGTTCGGGGTGACGCCGCAGCCGTCGATCCACTTGCGCACGCCCTCGACCATTGGCGGCGGGCCGCAGACGTAGACGTCGCAATTGCCCTTGCACAGGTTGTCGGAACTCAGGTGGTTGGTGACATAGCCCAGCCGGTCGTGGCCGCTGGACGGGTCAACCACCACCGTGAAGTAGTCAAACTTCGGCAACGCCGCCTTCAGCTCGGCCAACTGTTCCAGACACACCAGGTCGGCATGGGTGTTGACGCCGTAGGCCAGCAGAATCGGCTGCGGCGTCGGGTTGGCCTTCAACCACTGCAGCATTGACAGAAACGGCGCCAGCCCGGTGCCGCCTGCCAGCATCAGAATCGGCCGCGCCGGCGCGCGCAGATAGAAGTTGCCATAGGGGCCGTTGAAGGTCATGAAGTCACCGATCTGCGCCTTGCTGCGCATATAGGTGCTCATCAGGCCATCGGGCACGTCGCGGATCAGAAACGACAGCGCGCTGGCGCCGGGTGGCGAGCTGAACGAATAGGCCCGCGTCTCCTTGCTGCCCGGCACCTGCAGGTTGACGTACTGCCCGGGCAGGAAGGCCACCGTCCGGTCGCACTGGATGGTGAAGTCGACCGTCGTCGCCGAGTCGCGCGAGATGCTGCTGATCTTCGCGCCATAGGTGCCGACTTCGGTCTTGCACACCGCCGAAGAGGCCGGTATGCGCAGCACGACGTCGGAGGTTGGCTTCATCTGGCAGGTCAGTACAAAGCCTTTGGCGGCCTCGTCTTCACTGAGCGCGTCTTCAATGTAGAAGCCCTGCGTGTAGCTGCCGCTCTCGCAGTGCACCTTGCAGGTGCCGCAGGCGCCGTCGCGGCAGTCCAGTGGAATGTTGATCTTGGCGCGGTAGGCAGCGTCGCACGCCAGTTCACCCTCGTTGCAGGGCACGATGCGCGTCACGCCGTCTTCAAACTGAAGCGCGATGTTGTAGGTCATGGGTCGTCCTCTGCAGCGCCCGGTCAGATGTGCGACACGTCAAGAACGTGGTGGATGTAGTCGTTCTTCAGTACCACGTACTTGCGCTTGATCAGCGGCTTGGGGCCGCGCGTGTCGAGCGTGTAGCGCGCGGTGCCGAAATAGACGTCGATCAGGTCGTAACGGAAGGTGTGCGTGGTCCAGTTGAAGCACACCTCAACCGACTGCGCGTCTTGCGCCAGCACCTCGATGTTGCTGATCGACCGGTTGTAGCGCGTATCCGGCGTCGAGGCGCTGGAGCGGTCGGTCTCGATGCGGAAGACGCGGTCTTCCAGCCCGGCCCGGCTGGGGTAGTAGATCAGCGAGACCTCGTTGTGCGGGTTGGTCGTCAACTTGTCGTCGTCGTCCCACGACGGCATGTAGTACTCGACGTCCTCGGCATACATCGCCAGCCAGTCGGCCCAGCGCTTTTCCGACTGGGCGCGGGCTTCCGCGTACAAAAAGGCTTGAATCGCGTCATAGGACAACATCACAGGCCTCCTTTGGCGTTGCGCTCGGTCTGCTCGGCGGTGTAGGCCTTCTTCATGGCCTCCAGCCAGTACTTGTGCTGTACGGTGTACAGGCCTTCGTCCTCGGTCTTCACACCACTGAGTTCGGGCTTCAGACCGATCAGGTTGGCGGTTTCGTCGGCACCGTTGACCCAGTGCACCGCGCCGCGCGTCATGTCGTTCCACTTCACCGCACGGGCGTTGAAGCCGTGCTGGCAGGAGCGGAACTCTTCCAGGTCGTCTGGCGTGGCCATGCCGGTGGCATTGAAGAAATCTTCATACTGGCGCAGCCGGCGCTCGCGCGCCTCGGGCGCCTCGCCCTTGGGCGCGATGCAGTAGATGGTGGCCTCGCTCTTGTCGACCGAGATCGGCCGCACGACGCGGATCTGCGAGCTGAACTGGTCCATCAGGTAGACGTTCGGGTACAGGCACAGGTTGCGCGACTTGCGCAACATCCAGTCGGCCCGCGCCTCACCGAACTTTTCCACCCACTCGGGCCGCTTGGCCCACAGCGGCCGGTCTTCGGGGTTGGCCCAGTTGGTCCACAGCAGCATGTGGCCATGCTTGAACGAGTATGAGCCGCCGCCTTGCTGCGCCCACTTGCCGGCGTTCATCGCCTTGACGGTGTCGACCTTGCCGTCGGCACTGCGGCGGCCGGTGGTGGCGGCGTAGTTCCAGTGCACCGCCGAGACGTGGTAGCCATCGGCGCCGTTTTCGGCCTGCAGCTTCCAGTTGGCGTCGAAGGTGTAGGTGCCCGAACCGCGCAGCACCTCGATGCCTTCGGGCGCCTGGTCGACGATCATGTCGATGATCTTGGCCGCCTCGCCGAGGTGCTCGGCCAGTGGCAGCACATTCGGGTTGACGCTGCCAAACAGAAAGCCGCGGTAGCTTTCAAACGCGCCAAGCTTGACCATGTCGAGCGCGCCGTCCTTGTTGAAGTTGGGCGGGTAGCCGGCGTCGGGGCTCTGGTCCTTGACCTTGAGCAGCTTGCCGCTGTTGTTGAAGGTCCAGCCGTGGAACGGGCAGGTGAAGCTCGACCGGTTGCCCTTCTTGTGGCGGCACAGCACCGCGCCGCGGTGGGTGCAGGTGTTGGCCATGGCGTGCAGCTTGCCGTCGCGGCTGCGCGTGATGACCACCGGCTGCCGGCCAATGAAGACGGTGAGAAAGTCGTTGACATTCGGGATCTGGCTTTCGTGCGCCAGGTACACCCAGTTGCCTTCGAAGATGTACTTCATCTCCAGCTCAAACAACTGCTGGTCGGTGAACGCCGAGCGGTCAAGCCGGTAGACGTGGTTGGCAGGGTCTTCCTGCAGCATGGCGTCCAGCTTGTCCAGGCTGGTGGTGTTGTCCTGGTTGATTTGAATCACTCTGTTCTCCTTAACTTACCGGTACGGAAGTGCCACCGGACGAGAAGTGCTGGCCAACGCGGCGGTCGAGCATTTGGTGGATGGCGGTGCGGCAGGCGTCAATTTGCACAAGCCGTGCCACGGCGCGGTCACGCTGGTGACCGGAGTCGGTGCGACTGGCAGTGCCAAACGCCACAGCGGCTTGTGAATCGCGTGTAAACCGGTGTCGTGCATCGTTTCGTCAACTGCCATGCGGCAGTTGATCAAGCCGTGCCACGGGATTTCACCAATCGGGTAAGCACCGAGCGTCAGGCCAGGGTGATCGGCGCCAGTCGGCGCCGACTGGCGTGGCAGTGCATCAAATGCTTCAACGCCTGCCCGGCGGCACGTTCACAATCAACCATTGCATGCAGTGGCGGGGCCGCATTGCGGGCCCTTCATTCGCCTGCCGTGCCGTGCCTGCCTGGGACGGTGCCGGGGTGGCGCGTGGCGGCAGCCGGGTGGCAGTCGACTGGCACGCGGCGTGCTCAGCTATGGACGGATTGCGCGCCAGCGATCAATGGCGGCAATGCCGGCCACGCGGTCTTGCCGCAGCTCGCACCGGGAGACGACAGTCATGAGTCAGCGACGTACCGATGGCAATGCAGCAGTGGCCCGGCGGTCGCCGGCGCAGGCGGCACGCCGCACGCCACGCGGTGCCGAGGCGGTGGCTGGCGATCGCCGCCCCATCCTCAGCCCCGAGCAGATCAAGGCCGAGTCGGTTCGCTTTCCGGACATGGCCGACCTGCTCGGTCGGCTGCGCTTTTCGACCAGTGACGGCCGCATCTGGCTTGATGACCAGCGCATGCTGCTGGTCCACGCCAAGGCCATGGGCTCGCTGCGGCGCGACCTGATCGAGGCGCTGGGCACCGAAATGGCCCGCGGCTTCATGACCCGCATGGGCTATCACGCCGGCGTACACGACGCGCAGATGGCGCGCAAGGTGCGCTCCAATACGAGTCTGAAGGACATGTTCGTGGTCGGCCCGCAGATGCACTGCCTGGAAGGCATTGGCCTGTCGGAGGCGGTGCAACTGGAGTTCGATGTCGAGCGCGGCAGCCACTACGGCGAGTTCCTGTGGAGCAGTCCGATTGAAGACGAAGAGCACATGCGCCACTTCGCGATCGGCACCGAGCCGGCGTGCTGGATGCAGGTGGGCTACGCGTCGGGCTTTTCCACCGAGTTCATGGGCCGGCCGGTGCTCTACCGCGAAGTCGAGTGCCAGTCGATGGGGCAGTCGGCGTGCCGCATCGTCGGCAAGACGGTCGAGGAGTGGGGCGACGAGGCGACCGACGACCTGCGCTACCTGCGTCGCGACTCGGTGGCCGACGCCGAGGCACGGGCCGCGGTGGCGGTGCCGCTGCCGCGCGACACGCCCATCGCGCTGCCAGCGCCTTCCGCCGACGACGGGCCGGTGGGCATGTCGCCGGCCTTCAACTCGGTGTGCCACATGGTGCGCCGGGTGGCGCCGACGCAGGCCACGGTGCTGTTCCTCGGCGAAAGCGGCGCCGGCAAGGAGGTGTTTGCGCGCGCGCTGCACCGCATGAGCCCACGCGCCGGCCAGGCCTTTGTGGCGCTGAATTGCGCGGCGCTGCCCGAGCACCTGGTCGAGTCGGAGCTGTTCGGCGTCGAGCGCGGCGCGTTCAGCGGCGCGGTCCACAGCCGGCTCGGCCGTTTTGAACGCGCCGATGGCGGCACGCTGTTCCTCGACGAAATCGGTACCTTGTCGGCCAGCGCGCAAAGCAAGCTGCTGCGCGTGCTGCAGGAGGGCGAGGTCGAGCGCCTGGGCGACACGCAGACGCGGCATGCCGACGTGCGCGTGATCGCCGCGACCAATGTCGACCTGCGCGAAGAGGTGCGTGCCGGGCGCTTTCGCGAGGACTTGTTCTTTCGCCTGAACGTGTTTCCGGTGCGCATTCCGCCGCTGCGCGAGCGGCGCGAGGACGTGCCGCTGTTGATGGCGCACTTTCTGGCCAAGTTCAACCAGCGCCATGGCCGGCGCTTGACCGGCTTCACGCAGCGCGCGGTCAACGCCATGTTGAGCTACGACTGGCCGGGCAATGTGCGCGAGATGGAAAACGTGATCGAGCGCGGCGTGATCCTGGGCACCGACCAGCAACCGATCGACGCGGCGCACCTGTTCACCAGCGGCGAGCGGCTCGGCGACCAACGCTTTGCGGTCAGCCACGACGGCCGGCTGGTGGCCACCGATGGGAAGGAATTCGATGGTCCCGACCGCTCACCGCCGCGCGAGGGCGACCGGGTGTCGCGCTATGTCAGCGACCTGCTGTCAGACGACGAGGGCGAGACCGCGGCCCGGGTGTCTCTCGACGAAATCGAGACCACGCTGCTGCGCAAGGCGGTGCAGCGCGCGCGCGGCAACCTGTCGGCGGCGGCGCGGCTGCTGGGCATCACCCGGCCGCAAATGGTTTATCGGCTGAAGAGCCGGGGCATTGCGGTCGACATCGAATAGCGACGCCACTCACTTGCGCCCGGCACGCGGGTGCGCCGCGTCGTAGACCTTGGCCAGGTGCTGGAAGTCGAGCCGGGTGTAGACCTGGGTGCTGGCGATGCTGGCGTGGCCGAGCAGCTCCTGCACGCCGCGCAAGTCGCCGCTGGACTGCAGCAGGTGCGAGGCAAAGCTGTGGCGCAGCATGTGCGGATGCACCGTGGTCGGCAAGCCGGCGGCCAGCGCCAGCGCCGACAGGCGGCTGCGCACCGCGCTGGCCGACAGCCGTGCGCCGCGCGTGCTGACCAGCAGCGCAGCCTCGTCCGGCGCGGCCAGCGTCGCGCGCAGCGCCAGCCAGCCGCGCAGCGCAGCCAGCGCCGCGCCGCCGACCGGCACGCTGCGCCGCTTGCCGCCCTTGCCGCAGACCTGGGCGCTGGCGTCGCCTAAGTCGACCCAGCCGCTGGCCTGCGCCGACGCGTGGTGGTCCAGCGCCACCAGTTCGCCGACGCGCAGCCCGCAGCCGTACAGCAGCTCGACGATGCAGTGGTCGCGCGCGGCCAGCGCGGCGTTGTCGCCCGGCACCGGCGCGTCGGCCAGCGCCACCGCCTGGTCGACCGGCAGCGCCTTGGGCAGCAGCCTGGCCGGCTTGGGCGGCCGAATGCCATCGGCCGGGTTGTGCGCGATGCGCTGCTCGCGCCCCCACCAGCGGTACAGCCCGCGCCAGGCCGACAGCGCCAGCGCAATGCTGCGCGGCCCCAGCCCGCGCTCGTGCAGCCGCGCGGTCCAGCCGCGCAGGTGGTGGCTGCGCGCCTGGTCCAACGCCACGCCGTCGTCACTGGCCAGTTCTTGCAGCGTGTGCAGCGCCGACGCATACAGCGCCAGCGTGCGCGCGGCAACGCGCCGCTCGACCTGCAGATGCAACAGGTAGCGTTCTACCTCAGGGTCTGGTGCTGCCATTGGTTTGTGCGCGAAGCTCGATGCTCGATGAACGATGAAGGTCCCGCGCAGGCGCGGGACATGAACAATGAATAAGGCACGGACTGCGCGTGGCAGCGGCCGCATTCATTCATCAGCGCCCACTGCAATGCACTGCGGATGAACGATGAGAAAGACACGGACTGCGCATGGCAGCGGCCGCATTCATTCATTGTTCATGCCGGCAGCATGCCGGCGTTTCATCGTTCATTTGGCAGCAGTCGGCCCAGTCCGGCGGCGGCGACTTCGCCGATGCGCATCAGGAATTCGGTGCCCATGCCGGCGCTGTAGCGCGTCGGGTCGGGCGAGCCAAGCACCAGCAGGCCGAAGGTGTCGCCGCTGCCGGCGGTGGCGGCGTCGGCGCCGGGCGGGCCGGCGGGCGATTCGGCGCGCAGCGGAATCATTGCCACCGAGGCCACCGTGTCGGCGTCGTCCAGCCAAGCGACCGCATCGAAGCCGGTGTTGGCGCCGCAATACGGCAGCGCCAGGCTGTCGGCAAAGGCCCGCATGTCGTCGCTGACCGGCGCGGTGAACGGCAGGCCGTCGTAGGCCTCGTCGACGCCCCACAGCCGCACGCAGGCCTGCGGAATCATGAACTCGTGCTGCAGGCTGGCCAGCAGCAGCACCGGCAGCCCGGCCGGCGCACCGTTGCGCAGCACCTCGCGGGTAAAGCGGTGCAGCCGCTCGGCGATGGCCATGTTTTCGTTGCCGTGGCGAATCATCTCGATGATGCGCTGTTCCAGCAGTTTGATCTTCTCGCGCAGCATCTCCATCTGCCGCTCCTGCAGCGACACCGCGCGCGCGCCGTGTGGGCTGGTGAGCTGGATGCTGGCCAGCAGCTCGGCGTGGCGCTCGAAAAAACCGGGCGTGTTGGCCAGGTAGTTGGCGATGTCGGCTTCGGTGATGCCGCCGTGGATGCCGCCGGCCGCGGGCGTGGGGTGGGTCACAGGTCGATTTCTCCCTCAAAAACAGTTTCGGCCGGGCCGGTCAGCGACACGCTGGCGTCGTCGGCCGGCCATTCGACGGTCAGCACGCCGCCGCGCGCCTGCACGTCAACCTTGCGGTGCAGCCAGCCCAGCCGGATGCCGGCGACCACCGCGGCGCAGGCGCCGGTGCCGCAGGACAGGGTTTCGCCGGCGTCGCGTTCGAACACGCGCAGCGCGATCTGGTCGTGCGCCACCACCTGCATGAAGCCGACATTGACCTTGCGCGCAAAACGCGGGTGGCGCTCGACCAGCGGCCCGAGCAGCGCCACTGGCGCGTCGCGCACGTCGG
>WBZS01000334.1_pt1 | contig 69767 bp, 58 predicted proteins | sample 5204201 | NCBI WGS metagenome assembly WBZS01 (sample SAMN12344357, study PRJNA552823) | activated sludge metagenome | biome: Activated sludge suspended growth; feature: Nitrification reactor; material: Wastewater; isolation source: activated sludge from nitrification reactor of wastewater...
CTCAGCCGCATCTTCGGCTACCTCGACCTGCCCGTCGAGGTGCCGCCGCCCGCCCACCCGGTCGCGATCGACCCGGACGCCGTCCGCGGGCACGTCCGCTTCGAGGGCGTCACCTACCGCTACCCGGACGGCGACCGCGACGTCGTCCGCGGCCTCGACCTCGACCTGCCCGCCGGCGGCTCGCTGGCGCTGGTGGGGGAGACCGGCTCCGGCAAGTCGACGGTCGTGGCGCTGCTCGTGCGGCTCGCCGACCCCACCGCCGGCCGCATCACGGTCGACGGCGTCGACCTGCGCGACCTCGCGCCCGACGACCTCGCCCGCATCGTCGGCATCGTCACCCAGGAGACCTACCTGGCCCACACGACGATCCGCGAGAACCTCACCCAGGGGGCCCCGAACGCCTCGGACGCCGACCTGTGGGCCGCGCTCGGCGCCGCCCAGGTCGCCGAGGTCGTGCGGGCGCTGCCCGCCGGGCTCGCCACCGTGGTGGGCGCCCGCGGGCACCGGTTCAGCGGCGGCGAACGCCAACGGCTGGCGATCGCCCGCACCCTGCTCGGCAACCCGCGCGTCCTCATCCTCGACGAGGCCACCAGCGCCCTCGACAACGAGACCGAACGCGAACTCCAGGACGCCCTCGATCGCCTCGCCGAGGGCCGCACCACCCTCACCATCGCGCACCGGCTCAGCACCATCGCGGACGCCGACGAGATCGTCGTCCTCGACGAGGGGGTGGCCGTAGAACGCGGCACCCACCCCCAGTTGCTGGCCGCCGGCGGGGCCTACGCGCAACTCGCGGGACGCCGCCAACCCCCGGCGGACGAGGGGCAGGAGGCCGCACCCGCGGCGTCCGCCTCGGGGGGTGGGGCGGGGCTGCCAACCGGCCCCTGAGAGGGGCGAACGGACGTAGGCTCAGTCCATGTTGCAGCCGTCGGCACCCCCGGATCTCTCCCGCGCCCAGGGCCGTTGGTTGGACCGCCGCTTCATCGCCTGGCCGGTCGCGTCGCTCCCGCCGGGCCTCGACCCCGCCACGCTCGACTGGACGCTGCACTGGTCGCCCACCGGCGACATCGACGTGTGGGCCCCCGAGCCCCACGACTGGGGCACCGCCACCCTGCGCGTGCACACCGACCCGCTGCCGGCCCACCTGGCGGCGTGCCTGCCGCGGCCCGACCGGGCGATCGTCCTGCGGGTGCCGGCGGGGGTGGACGTCGCCGCCGCCCTCCGCGGGCAGGTGGTGGTCGTGGTCCAGAAGCGTTCCGGACGCCTCGTCAACGCGGGCGCCCTGCAGCTCGCCGGCGTCCTCGACGACCTGTACGCCGCGGCCGTGGACGCCCGTCTCGGCGTGACCTTCGCCGGCGGCGTCCCGACCCTGCGGGTGTGGGCGCCCACCGCGCTCGACGCCGGACTGCTGCTGTGGGGGCCGGACGACCCCCTGGACGCCGACGTGGCCCCGCGGCCCCTCACCCGAGAGCCGGACGGCTGCTGGTCGATCACGGGCGACCCGTCCTGGGTGGGGCGCCGCTACCTGTACGCGGTGCAGGTCTTCGCGACCGACCACCAGCGCGTCGTCACGAACCGGGTCACCGACCCCTACTCGGTGGCGCTCACGCCCAACTCGGTGTTCTCGGTCATCGCCGACCTCGACGACCCGGCCCTCGTCCCCGCCCTCTGGGCCGACACCCCGCAGCCGAGGCTCGCCTCGCCGGTCGACCAGACGATCTACGAGTTGCACGTCCGGGACTTCTCCGAGGCGGACGCCGCCGTGCCCGCCGAGGTGCGGGGCACTTACCTGGCGTTCGCGCGCGACTGCCACGGCTCCCGGCACCTCAAGGCGCTCGCCGAGGCGGGCCTCAACACCGTGCAACTGCTGCCGATCTTCGACTTCACGTCGATCGAGGAGCGGCAGTCCCGCCGCCCGCCCGTCGACAACGATCGCCTGCGCGCCCTGCCGCCGGACTCCGAGGAGCAGCAGCGCTACCTGGCGGACGCCCACCTGCGCCGCTCCTACAACTGGGGCTACGACCCCTGGCACTCCCTGGTGCCCGAAGGCAGTTACGCGACGGACGCCGGCGTCGACGGCGCCGGGCGCACGGCTGAGGTGCGCACCATGATCGGCGCCCTGCACGCGCTCGGCCTGCGGGTCGTCCTCGACCAGGTGTTCAGCCACACGATGTCCGCCGGCCAGGACATGAACTCGGTGCTCGGACGCCTCGTCCCCGGCTACTACCACCGCCGCGACGACGAGGGCCACGTCTACACCTCGACCTGCTGCCCCAACGTGGCCACCGAGCACCGGATGGCCGAGAAGCTGATGGTGGACGCCTGCGTGCTCTGGGCCCGGGCCTACAAGGTGGACGGCTTCCGGTTCGACCTGATGGGCCACCACTCGCGCGGCAACATGCTCAAGGTGCGCGCCGCCCTGGACGCCCTCACCCCCGAGGCCGACGGGGTCGACGGACGCCAGGTCACGATGTACGGCGAGGGCTGGTCCTTCGGCGAGGTGGCCGGCAACTCGCTGTTCGTCCAGGCCACCCAGGGCCAGTTGGGGGGCACCCGCATCGCCACGTTCTCCGACCGGCTCCGGGACGCCGTCCGCGGCGGCTCGCCCTTCGACCCGGATCCCCGCGGGCAGGGCTTCGGCAACGGCCTGGCCACCGCACCCAACGCGTCCCCGGTGAACGGCAACCAGTGGGAGCAGCGGGATCGGCTGCTGCACTTCGCGGACCTGATTCAGGTCGGCCTGGCGGGCTCGTTGCGGGACGCGCGGTTCTGCTCGCAGCGGTACGGGCAGTGGCTGCGAGGCGACCAGATCGACTACAACGGCAGCCCCGCCGGCTACGCCGACCACCCCGACGAGGTCATCAACTACGTGGACGCCCACGACAACGAGACCCTGTTCGACGCGCTGACGCTCAAGCTGCCGGTCGACACCTCGATGCCGGACCGGATCCGCGCCAACACCTTCTGCCTGGCCCTCCCCACGTTGGGGCAGAGCGCGGTGTTGTGGCATGCGGGGACTGACTTCCTGCGCAGCAAGTCGCTGGACCGCAACAGCTACGACTCGGGGGACTGGTTCAACTACCTGGACTTCTCGCTGACCGACAACGGCTTCGGCGCCGGCCTGCCCCCGGCCGCCGACAACAAGGACAAGTGGCCCTACATGCGGCCGCTGCTGGCGTTGGCGGAACTCAAGCCCAGCCCGGCGGACATGCGGCACGCCCACGCGCTGGCGTGCGACCTGCTGCGGCTGCGGGCGTCCAGCCGGCTGTTCCGGCTCGGCGACGCCGAGGCGGTGAAGGCGAAGGTGTCGTTCCCGGTGTCGGGCAGTTGGACGCAGGTGCCCGGGGTGATCCTGATGCTGCTCGACGACACGGTGGGGCAGCCCGTGGAGCTGCGGTGGCGGCGGATCGTCGTGGTGTTCAACGGCACCGCCTGGCCCGTCCGGCAGCAGGCGCCGGCCCTGGCGGCGGGCACGTGGGCCCTGCATCCGGTGCAGGCCGCGGGCAGCGACCCCGTGGTCCGCTCCGCCCGGGCCGAGGGCGGGGTGTTCATGGTGCCGGGGCGCACGGCCGCGGTGTTCGTGGAGGCGCGCTGAACCGAGTTCAGCGCGCCCCCGGGCGTCGGCCCGACGATCAGACGAAGATCACCTGGGCGCCCTCGGACAGCTCGATGAAATCGGACGCCGAGATGACGCCTTCCATGCCGTCGTACAGGTCGTCCTCGGCGAGGCCGTTCATGTCGAACGTCAGCTTGCAGCCCCACAGGTGACCGCCGGACGCCACGATGATGTCGAGCATCTCGCGGACGCCGGGGATCTCCAGGTCGTCCAACTGCTTGCGCATGAACCACGTGGTGCCCGCGGTCACGCCCGGGATCGCGCCCAGGAGTTGCGGGATCGGCACCTTGGGGGCCATGGGCAGGTGCATCGCGGTGTTGCCGAGCATCGTGAACTTGAGGTGGTCCATGGTGCGCTCGGTCACCAGGTCGAAGCCCCAGAAGGTGAAGAAGATGTGGGTCTCCACGCCTTCGCCGAGGGCGGCGTTCGCCATGATGAGCGCCGGGTAGGCCATGTCGAGGTTGCCCTTCGACGCGACGAAGCAGATCTTGCGGGGCCCGGCGGCGGGCGCCGGGCCGGTGGGGGCGGCCGCCGGGGCGCCGACGGGCGCGGCGGCGTCCGCCTTGGGGGCCGGCTTGTCGCCGAAGTCGGGGATGATCGGGGTGTCGAGGATGTCGGACATGTCTGGCTCCTTGTGGTTAGACGCAGCCCTTGGGCTTCGGCAGCCCGGCGATGTACGACATCTTCTTGGCGGGCTTGCCGGGGAAGAGGCGGAAGAGTTCCTTCATGTCGAAGCCGCCGACGGCGGCGACCCGGCGCAGGGTGGCCGTCTCCTTGCGGGCCGGGAAGTCGGCGCGCAGGAAGCGGATGACCTTCAGGTGCTCGTCGGTCAACGCCTCGATGCCGGCGTACCCGGCCAGGACGGGGGCAAGGTCCTCGTCCCACTGGTCGTAGACGGTGAGGAACCCCTCGTCGTTGACGTCGATGGGGCGTCCGCCGATTCTGGTGGTGGGCATGGCGTTTCTCCTGGTCAGAACTTGGGAAGGATGGGATCCGGCAGCACGGTCGCCGGGTCGGCCGTCGAATCGACACCCTTGCGGGCGACGTAGACGGGGGCCGGTTCGGTGGACGCCGCGGCGCGCGTCGGCGACTTGGGCTCCGTGGGCTTGGCGGTGTAGGGCCGGGCCCCCTTGCCGGCCCGGGTGCGGGCCTTCGCGGCCGAGCCGGCGACCTTGCTGGGCGACTTGGCGGCCTTCGAGAACAGGCCGAGGAACAGGTCCTTGGTGGCGGTGCCGGACGCCGGCCCCTCGATGTCCTTGCCCATCAGGTACATGTCCGCGGTGAACGGCAGGGGGCGGCCCTTGATCAGGAACTCCCAGTAGACGAACCGGAACGCGAGCTTGGCCCAGTGGTTGGCCTTGGTCTCCTTGAGCAGGCTCATCGGGCCGACGACCGGCAGCGGGAACTCGCCCGTGTACGGCTGCGTCGAGTAGTTGAAGTCGAGCAGCATGCCCTTGCCGTCGCCCGACTCGATGAAGCAGTTGGCGTGCCCGTCGAAGTTGTGGGTCAGTTGCTGCCCGGCCAGGTACTGCGGCCAGTTCTCCATGAAGATGTCGACCGCGAAGTGGGCGACCGAGCCGGCCTTGGAGGTCTGCAGGGTGCCGCCGTCGCCGAGGACGAAGACGTCCGGGTGCTCGAGGGCGCGCATCGTGCCCTGGTCGCAGGGCACCAGGTTCATGTCGTCGCCCAGGCCCGATTCGGCGATGTAGTCGGGCCCCATGTTGAGCGGCACGGTGACCAGCAGGTCGAACGGGATCCGGCGGTCGTCGTAGCTGACGATCTCCTTCGTCTCGTTGTCGATCTCGGCGATCGCGAAGTCGGTCTCGAGCCTGACGTTGCGCTTCTTGAGCGCGTCGCCCAGCTCGCGGGACGCCACCGGCTTGGTGAACGCGCCGTCCAGCGGGGTGACGTAGACGATCTCGACCTTCTTGCGGATCTTCTTGTCCTTGAAGTACGAGTCGGCCAGGAACGTGAACTCCAGCGGGGCGACCGGGCACTTGATCGGCATGTCGGTGATGTGGATGACGAGTCGGCCGCCCTGGAACGTCCGCATCGCCTCCTGGAGCCGCTCGGAGGCGTCCAGGTCGTAGAAGTGGTGGACGCTCTTGCCGAACTCGGGGCCGACCCCGCCCGGCGTCGCGTCGGGGCGCGGCTGCACACCGGTCGCGATGATCAGCGTGTCGTAGTCGAGGATGCCGCCGTTGCGCAGGTGGACCTGCTTCGCGTCCGCATCGACGCGCGCCACGCCGCACAGCAGCAGGTTGATCCCGTCGGGGATGAACGAGTGCCGCGAGCGGACGATCTGCCCCGGGGCGAGTTGCCCGAACGGCAGGAACAGGTAGCCGGGCTGGTAATGGTGCTGGTCGTCCTGGTCGACGATCGTGATGTCCAACTCTGCGGGCGTGTACTTCGCGCGCAGCTTGTTCGCGACCATCGTGCCGGCCGTGCCGGCGCCAAGGATCACCAATCTCCTCATCGAGTTCACCCTTCTTCTGGTCCTCTGGGTCCCCTCAAGCGTATACCCCATGGGGTATCTCTGGGGCCGATTTGGATCGTCACTCTTCACAGTGCACGCGCGGGCACCCAGAGCGGGGGCGCATCCAGTGGGGTGGCGGTTCGGGAGGTCGGTTTGCGAGCCGAGCGTTGCGGGCTGGGGCTGGGGCGGGGGGCCGAGTGGATGACAGTCGGCGCTCGGGGACGCGGGGCTCCGAGTCGGCGGCACGGAGGTTGTCGTGGTGGCGTTCCTCGTACTCGGCTACGAGATTTGTCGCCACGATGGGCGTGATTGTCGGTGGGCGTGGTGGTCGGTGGGCGTACTCCCCTCGTCTCTCGCCTCGACGCGCTTCGCTCACGGCCGTTTCCGTCGTCCCGCGGGCGCGTCTTGCCGCGCGCGCTCCGTTCACGTCACGAGGTTGGACATGCGGAGCAGGAGCAAGGGTGCTTTCGAGTCGACCGTGTGACGCCACGGCGGACCCGGCTGAAGGGCGCTGGGGCCACGCCGGTGCAGCCGGAAGCAGACACGGCCGGCCTAGACCCCCGAAATCATGAGGAGCCCTCGACAGACGGCGGCGGGGGTCACGACCAGGCCGGGCCACACGACCGGCCTCGGCCCAGTACTCCGGTGTCAGGGTGCGTGTGGGTCGGCGACAGCAGCGTCCCGGGCGCCGTGCATGTCCAGGCCAGGGGCGTCGACAGGCCCCTCGGGCAGGGCCCTCTGGCTGCTCATGTCCCCGTTCGGTACGTGTCCCTCGACACCGTCGCCCTTCCGTCTCGGGGGGAGGGGCCTCTGGTTCCTCTTGTTCCAGTTCGGTACGTCTCCCGCGACGCCGATTCTTGTGCACCCCGCTCAACGTCCGCGCGATTCATACATAGTTATGATTTTGTTACCAAAGTGGCTCGTTGGGAGCACTCTGGCGTGCGGAAACTGTCGGAGGCGGTGCGTAGCGTGCTGGTTATGGAGAGCACGCGGGCGTTGTTACCGGTTGGGGAGGTGCTGGCCTCGGTGGCCGGCCTGCTCGATCTGGTCGACCCCGACCGGGCTCGGGTGTCGGACGCCGATCGGTTGGAGTGGGTGGTGGCCGCCCGCCGGATCGCCGGCCGGGTGCAGGGCCTGTTGGTCGCGTTGTCGGCCGAGGTCGAGAAGACGGGGGCGTGTGAGCGGGCGACCGGGGTGCCGTGGACGTCGTGGCTGCCGGCCACCGAACGGGCCACCCGTAGCGAGGCCCACCGGCTCGTCGGCCAGGGTCGCGACCTCACCCGCTATCCGGCGTTGACCGAGGCCACGTTGTCCGGTCGGGTGGGGTTCGAGCAGGCCACCACGATCAGCGGGGTCCTCACCCGGTTGGGCGACGACCTCACCGGGGCCCAGACGGTCGAGGCGGAGCGGCTCATGATCGGGTATGCGCGGGAGTTCGACGCCCGCGGCCTGTCCCAGCTGACGCGGCGGTTGGTGGAGGTCCTCGATCCCGACGGCGCGGACCGCCGCGAGGGTGAGCGCCTGGAGCGGGACGCCCGTTCGGCCCGGGCCGCCCGGAATCTGTCGTTCTTTGCGGATGGGCACGGTTCCACCCTGATCCGCGGGTCGCTGCCCACCTTGGACGCGGAACCGTTGGTCAAGCTGATCGACGCCTACGCGAATCAGGACCACCGCCAAGCGATGGACCGCCACGACCCGACCGCCGAGATCCCGACCGCAGCGCAACGCCGCGCCGACGCCCTGGTCAACCTGGTGGCGCATCATCAGCAGGCGTCGCTGGCGCCCACCCTGGGCGGGGACCGGCCCCGCATCGTGGTCACCATGAGTTTCGACCGGCTCCGCGACCAGTGCATCGCCGCCGGGGTGTTGGAGTCCGGGCAGCCGATCAGCGCTGGGGACCTGCGCCGCCTGGCCTGCGACGCCGACCTCCTGCCCGCCGTGCTCGGTGGACCGTCGCAGATCCTGGACCTGGGCCGCTCCCAACGCCTGGTCACCCCCGGGCTGCGGCAAGCCCTGAACCTGCGCGACCGGGGCTGCGTGTTCCCCGGCTGCGCCGCCCCGGTCGGGGTGTGCCACGCCCACCACACGATCCCCTGGTATGACGGCGGCCCCACCGACCTGGCGCACACGGCACTGGTCTGTCCCCACCACCACAACCTGGTCGAACCGTCTCGCACCGGGCCACCCGGCCACCGTTGGGAACTCCGTGTCGCCGACGACGGCACCCCCGAAGCCCTCCCACCCGTCCGCGTCGACCCGAACCGCAGCCCGAGGAGACACCAACGCTTCCACCAGCCCCGGACCAACGAATGAAGACGAGATCCGGGTCGGGGGACGCGCTTGGCCTCCCGACCGACCGCGGACAGCACGGTGATCGTGGTGCCGCCCGACGACGGCACCCGCGAAGTCCTCCCACCCGTGCGGGTCGACCCGAACCGCAGCCCGAGGAGACACCAACGCTTCCAGCAACCACGGGCCAGCGAATGAACCCCAGCCCAGGGACTTGACCGGACCACCACGCCCCTCAGCCAGAGGTCCCGCCGCCAGCCAGACGTTGCCGGCACCGCCGCGAGGATCGGGCGCCCGGGTGCGGCAATCCGCGGCAAGCGGGGCCGGACGCCGACGGCTTGGCTCTAGCCTGTGGTCCAGTCACGGTTTCCCAACGTTGAGAGGCATTTCATGACCGATTTCACCTGGACCGACTTGGACGCCAAGGCCGTCGACACGGCCCGGATCCTCGCGGCCGACGCCGTCCAGAAGGTCGGCAACGGCCACCCCGGTACGGCCATCTCCCTCGCGCCGATCGCGTATCTGCTCTACCAGAAGGTCATGAACGGCGACCCCGGTGAGGACCGGTGGCTGGGCCGTGACCGCTTCGTGCTGTCGGCGGGCCACAGCTCGATGACGCAGTACTCCCAGCTGTTCCTGGCCGGCTACGGCCTGGAGATGAAGGACATGCAGTCCCTGCGCACCTGGGAGTCGCTGACCCCGGGGCACCCCGAGTTCGGCTGGACCAAGGGCGTCGAGTGCACCACCGGCCCGCTGGGCGCCGGCGTGGCCAACGCGGTGGGCTTCGCGATGTCGGCGCGGCGCAGCCGTGAGCTGTTCGACCCGTCCGCCGCGCCCGGCACGTCGGTGTTCGACCACTTCGTGTACGCGATCGCCGGCGACGGCTGCATGCAAGAGGGCGTCGCGTCCGAGGCCTCCTCCCTGGCCGCGACCCAGAACCTGGGCAACCTGTTCCTGTTCTACGACGACAACCGCATCTCCATCGAGGGCGACACGAAGATCGCGTTCTCCGAGGACGTCCAGGCCCGCTACGACGCCTACGGCTGGGACACCTACCACGTCGACTTCACCAACGGCTTCACCACCTACGAAGAGAAGGTGGCCGAACTCTTCGCCATCGTCGAGCAGGCCAAGGCGATCACCGACAAGCCGCACTTCATCAAGGTGACGACGATCATCGGCTGGCCGCTGCCCAACAAGCAGGGCGACCACTCGGTGCACGGGTCGGCGCTGGGCGCCGCCGAGATCTCGGCCCTCAAGCAGGCCCTCGGCTTCGCCGACGAGCCGTTCGCCATCGACGACGCGGTCCTCGCCTACACGCGCCAGAACGCGGCCGACCGCGCCGCCGCCGCGAAGGCCGAGTGGGAGCCCCGCTACCAGGCGTGGCGCGCCGCCGAGCCGGAGCGGGCCGCGATGCTCGACCGCGTCCTCGCCAAGCAGATGCCCGAGGGCTTCGAGGCCGCCCTGCCGGTCTTCGAGCCGGGCTCGATGGCGACGCGTGCGGCGTCCGGCAAGGTGCTGAGCGCCCTGGCCGGTGCGGTGCCCGAGCTGTGGGGCGGCTCCGCCGACCTCGCCGGCTCGAACAACACGACGATGGCCGGGGTCAAGTCCTTCCTGCCCGCCGAGCGCAGCTCGCACGACTTCCAGGGCGCCGTCGGCGGCCGGACGCTGCACTTCGGCATCCGTGAGCACGCCATGGGCAACATCATGAACGCGATCTCCATGGACGGGCTCAGCCGCGTCTACGGCGCCACGTTCCTGGTGTTCGCCGACTACATGCGGACGACGCCGCGCCTGGCCGCCCTGTCGCACGTGCCGACCACCTTCGTGTGGACGCACGACTCGATCGGCGTCGGCGAGGACGGCCCCACGCACCAGCCGATCGAGCACGTCATGAGCCTGCGGATCATGCCGAACATCGACGTCGTGCGTCCCGGTGACGCCAACGAGACCGCTCAGGCGTGGGCGCAGATCCTGCGCACGACCAAGCGCCCCGCGGCCCTCATCCTGTCGCGCCAGAACATGACGACGTACGACCGCTCCGAGGGCTCCGGCTTCGCCGCCGCCGAGGGCACGGCCAAGGGCGGCTACGTCCTGAAGGACGCCGCCGACGCCCAGGTCGTCCTGATCGGCACCGGCTCGGAACTGGAGCTCGCGGTCAAGGCCGCCGAGCAGTTGGCCGCCGAGGGGATCGCCGCCCGCGTCGTGTCCATGCCGTGCGTCGAGTGGTTCAAGGCGCAGGACGCCGCCTACCAGGCAGAGGTGCTCCCCGCCGCCCTGCCCAAGGTCGTCGTCGAGGCCGGGGTGACGGTCGGCTGGAAGGACCTGCTCGGCGCCAACACCGAGGCGGTCGGCATCGACCACTTCGGCGCCTCGGCCGCGGCCGGCACGCTCTACCGCGAGTTCGGCATCACCGCCGAGGCCGTCGCGGAGAAGGCGCGCGGCCTGCTCCAGTGAGCCCGACCGGACGCCGCGGCGTCCGGGCCCTCGATCGCCCCAGGGGCGGTTCGGCTTCGGCCGGGCCGCCCCTGGGCGCTTCGGTGCCCACCAGCATTCGCGCCTACCATGGGCGCAACCCCACGCAGAGCAGGAGCCGCCCGTGACCGCCGACCAGCCCGGCCCGCCCGCCGCCGGCGTCCCCGGCGCGACCGCCCCCGCCGCCCCCGCGACCCCCACCCCCGCGACACCCACCGCCCCCGGACGCCGCGGGCGCCGCCTCGTCGCGGCCGTCGGCCTGCTCGCCGGGCTGGGCGCGCTGTACGGCGTCGGCTACGTGTGGACCGGCAGCGCCCTGCCGAACGGCACCACGATCGGCGGCGTCGCCGTCGGCGGGATCGGCGCGGCCGACGCGGAAGTCCTGGTCAGAGAGGGGCTGGCGCCCGCGGCGTCCAAGCCCGTGACCCTCGTGAGCGGCGACCTGACCGTGCAGAAGACCCCGGCCGAACTCGGCCTCGCGGTCGACGCGGCGGCGTCGGTGGTCCGCGCCGGCGGCTCGCCGACGCTCAACCCGCTCGAGATGATCGCCCGCCTGGGCGGCGGCCGCGAGCACGCGCCCGTCGTCACGGTCGACCGGGCCACACTCGACGCCGTGCTGGCCGCGGCGGCGGCGTCCGACCGGCAGCCCACCGACGCGACGCTCGCCTACAGCGGCACCACCCCGAAGCTGGTCCCCGGCCGGGACGGCCGGACGCTCCGGGTCGCCGAGGCCGCGGACGCCGTGGTGGCGGCCTGGCCGGCGTCCGGGCCGATCACGCTGCCGACCACGAACACGCCGCCGGCGGTGACGACGGCCGAGGCCCAGCAGGTCCTGGACGCCGTCGCGAAGCCGGCCGTCGCCGCCCCCGTGACGCTGTCCGCCGGCGGCAGGACCGCGCCCCTGGGCCCGGAGGCGATCGCCGCGGCCCTGAGCTTCGAGGCCCGCGACGGCGTCCTGACCCCGGTGCTCGATCCGGGGGCGCTGGCCGCCCGCGCGGCCGAGCCGCTCGCCGCCCTCGGCGCCCAGGCCCCCACGGAGGCCGCCATCACGATCTCCGGCGGCAAGCCCGTCGTCACGCCGTCGAAGCCCGGCACCGGCGTCGCCCCGGACGCCCTCGCCCAGGCCGTCCTGCCGGCGCTGACCCGCAGCGGCGACCGGACGGTGCCGGTCACCTTGACGGCCGTCCAGCCGGCCTTCGACACGGCCGCCGCGCAGGCCGCCGGGGTGAAGGAGATCACCGGGGAATTCAGCACCGTGTTCCCGGGCACCCACCCCTACCGCTACGTCAACATCCCGAAGGCGGCGGCGCTGATCAACAACAAGCTGATCAAGCCGGGCGAGACGTTCAGCATGAACGACGCGATGGGGGGCGAGCGGACCGCCGCGAAGGGCTGGGCCGCCGGCTTCGGCATCATGAACGGGCAGGAGACGATCCAGCTCGGCGGGGGGCTGTCCCAGATCACGACGACGCTGTACAACGCGGTGTTCTTCTCCGGGTTGGAGGACGTCGAGCACAAGCCGCACTCGTTGTCCTTCGACCGCTACCCCAAGGGCCGCGAGGCGACCCTGTCGTGGCCGGACGTCGACCTGAAATTCCGCAACGACAGCCCGTACGCCGCGCTGCTGCAGTCCTGGACCACCGGGGAGCCCGGCACCGAGGGCACCATCACCGTCCGGATCTGGTCGACGAAGGTCTACGACGTCAAGCAGGCCAACACCAAGATCACCAACGCGGTCGACGTGGCCGGCCAGCCGGCCGAGGACGACAGCCCCGGCTGCGTCGCGCAGGAGTCGGCGAACGGCTTCGACGTGCGCTACGACCGCCAGTTCTTCAAGGACGGCCAACTCGTCAAGAGCGTCCCGTACTTCTGGCACTACAACACCCTGCAGCCCACCGTGTGCACCCACCCGGTTGCGATCGCGGCCGCGCAGGAGCGCAAGAAGACCCCCGAGACGGGCGGCTGAGCGCCGGGGGCGAGGGCAGGGTCAGGGCGTCCGGAAGCCCGCGTCGACGAGGCGGGCGGCCACCTTGGGGTCATCGGTGCGCACCTGGACGCTGCGGGCCCCCATCCGGGTGGCCCACCAGGCGGCCGCACGGGCGGCGTCCGGGCCGGCGGCGGGCAGGGTGACCCACTCGCCCTCGAACCGGGCCTCGACGCCCCCGAAGGCGGCGACCTGGCCCCAGGGCGGCACGGCGGCCGGGGGTTCGAGACCGGCCAGCAGGTCGGAGATGCGAACGACGTACGGCGTCCCGGACGCCCCCGCGCGCGCCGCCAGGTCGTCCAGGACGCGGCGGGGCGTGGTCAGGGGGTTGCGGCCCAGGGCCACGGCCATCCGTTTGCCGGCCCGGACGCCCGCGCGCGGCAGGCGGTGGGTGGTTCCGTGGCGGTCGACGACGGCCAGCGCGTCGGCGTCCAGCTCGGTCACGAAGCCGAGCGCCTCGGCCGGGCCGGCGTCCGTCACCGCCAGCAGCGACACCCGTTCGCCGACCCGCAACCCCGGCAGCAGGCGGTCCACCGCGTCCGTCACACCCGTCCTCCGATCCGCCCGCGGCTACAGTGAGCCCGAACCTACCTCCTGCCAGGAGCCCCGCATGATCGAGCCGCTCAGCACCCGCCTGCCCGACTTCCCCTGGGACACCATCGCGGACGCCCGGGCCCGGGCCGCCGCGCATCCGGGCGGGCTGTGCGACCTGTCGGTCGGCACGCCCGTCGACCCGGTGCCCACGGTCGCCGTCGACGCCCTGGCGGCGTCGGCGTCCGGCTGGGCGGGGTACCCGACGACGTGGGGGACGCCCGCGCTGCGGTCCGCGATCCGCGGCTACCTCGAGCGGCGCTGGGGGGTGTCCGGGCTGGTCGACCGCGAGATCCTGCCGGTCATCGGCACCAAGGAGCTGGTGGCCTGGCTGCCCACGCTGCTGGGGCTGGGGGCCGGCGACGCCGTCGTCTTCCCGGCCACCGCCTACCCGACCTACGAGGTGGGGGCGCTGCTCGCGGGCGCCCGGCCCGTGCCGAGCGACGACCCGGGCAGCATCACGGCGACGGGCGCCAAGCTGGTCTGGATCAACTCGCCGGCCAACCCGCACGGCGCCATCCTCGACCGTGCCGCGACGCGCCGTTGGGTGGACGCCGCGCGCGCGGCCGGCGCGGTGCTCGCCTCGGACGAGTGCTACGGCGAGTTCGCCTGGGACGCCGAGCCGGTGTCGGTGCTCGACGACGCGGTCTGCGGCGGCGACCACGCGGGGCTGCTGTCGGTGATGTCGCTGTCGAAACGGTCGAACGTGGCGGGCTTCCGGGCGGGCTGGGTGGCCGGGGACGGCGCGGTGGTCGCCGAACTGCTGGGGGTCCGCAAGCACGCCGGGATGATGGTGCCCGGACCGATCCAGGACGCGATGGTGGCGCTGCTGGACGACCAGCAGCACGTGGCCGAGCAGCGCGCCCGTTACCTGCGGCGCCGGGACGTGCTGCGTCCGGCCCTGGAGGCGGCCGGGTTCCGGATCGACCACTCCGAGGGGTCGCTGTACCTGTGGGCGACCCGCGGCGAGAGCGGCCGCCAGAGCGTCGAGGCGCTGGCCGGCCTCGGCATCCTGGCCGCCCCGGGCGACTTCTACGGCGAGGCCGGGCGGCAGCACGTCCGGGTCGCGCTGACGGCGTCCGACGAGCGGATCGCCGAGGCCGCCCGCCGGCTGAGCGTCAGCGCCGGCTGAGCGTCACCGCAGGCTGAGCGTCACCGCAGGCTGGGCCGCCGGCCGGCCCGCCCTCACTCCAGGCTGATCGTCACCTTCGTGCCCGCGGGGCCGCCGTCGCTCCACCCGGAGGGCAGGGGCCAGTTGTGCCGCCAGGTGCGCCCGACGGCGCCGACGCTGCGGACGCCGTAGCCGCCGCTGTGCGCGATGGCGATCGCGGCCGCGGACCACGCCGCCCGCTCGTTCGCCGCCGTCACCGTGAGCGTCATGCCCGAGCGGCTCACGGCGGACGCCGCCGGCAGCGTCTTGCCCAGCGACGTGGCGAGGCCTGTGGGGTCCCCGGCGGGCAGGTCGGTGATCGAGCAACTGAGGGCGGCGGGGGTGGTGCCGGTCAGGGCCCCCGCCAGCACCTCGGCGGTGGGGATGTGCTTGTCGTAGGCGTCCGGGTAGCCGCTGCGCTGGACGGCCTGGGCGACGTCGCCGACGTGCATGGTCTGCCAGCCCTCGACGTCCTCCATCGCCGCGTAGAAGGCGTTGGCGGCGTACCAGGGATCCTGCACCTGCGCCTCGGTGCCCCAGCCCTGCGACGGCCGCTGCTGGAACAGCCCGAGGGAGTCGCGGTCGCCGTAGGTGAGGTTGCGCAGCCCCGACTCCTGCAGCGCGGTCGCCAGCCCGATCGTGACCGCCTGGGGCGGCAGGCCACGGCGGGCGGCCACCCCGGCGATGATCGCGGCGTGGCGGGTCTGGGCGGGCTCGAGGCGTACGGCGTCGCCGCCCACGCGGGCGGTACAACTGCTCGCCCACGGCATGGGCTCGCGCTGGACCGTGTAGAACGCGACGGTTCCCCCGAGCAGCAGCACCGCCAGGAGCAGCACCCCGAGGGTGATGAGCGCACCGCGGAGGAACCGCATGGCGCCCCTAGTTGGCGTGCAGGGCGGCGTTCAGCTCGACCTGCTGCCCGCGGCGCGGCCGCGCCTCGACGGCGCCCGTCGTGGAGTTGCGCAGGAACAGCAGGTTGCTCACCCCGGACAGCTCGGATCCCTTGACGACGCGGCCGTCCGGCAGCGCGATCTTCGTGCCGGCGGTGACGTAGAGCCCCGCCTCGACGAGGCAGTCGTCGCCCAGCGAGATGCCGATGCCCGAGTTCGCCCCGAGCAGGCAGCGTTCGCCGATCGAGATCTGCTCCTTGCCGCCGCCGGACAGCGTGCCCATGATGGACGCCCCCCCGCCCACGTCGGAGCCGTCGCCCACGACCACCCCGGCCGACACGCGGCCCTCGACCATGGACGCCCCGAGGGTGCCGGCGTTGAAGTTGACGAAGCCCTCGTGCATCACGGTGGTGCCCTCGGCGAGGTGGGCGCCCAGGCGGACGCGGTCGGCGTCCGCGACGCGCACCCCGGACGGGAGCACGTAGTCGACCATGCGCGGGAACTTGTCGACGCCGAAGACCGTCACGTGCCCGTACGCCGCCAGCAGCGCGGGCCGGAGGGCGTCGAAGTCGTCGACGGCGCAGGGGCCGGCGGACGTCCAGACCACGTTGGTGAGGACGCCGAAGATGCCGTCGAGGTTGATCGTGCGGGGCTGCGCCAGCCGGGTCGACAGCAGGTGGAGCCGCAGGTACGCGTCCGGGGCGTCGAGCGGCTTGGCGTCGAGGTCGATCTCGGTGAGGACGACCCGGCGCTCGACCCGGCGCACCGGCACCGGCCCCGCCAGGGCGGCGAGCGGCTCGGGCGCGGACGCCGAGGGCGCGCCCCCCAGGTGCGGCTCGGGGTACCAGACGTCGAGGACGGAACCGGACGATGCGACGGTGGCCAAACCCCAGGCCCAGGCGGTGCGACTCATGCGGGTCAGCCTACAGACCCCGCCCGACAGCCCCCCCGGGGCGCCCAGGGGCCCCGGGGGCGTCCGGGCCGCCGCACTACGCTGACCCCCATGACCCTGGACCTGCGCGCCGACCCCGTCGACCTCCTGCGCGCGATCGTCGACATCGAGTCGGTGAGCGGTCGCGAGGGCCCGTTGGCGGACGCCGTGGAGGCCGCCCTGCGGTCCTACCCGCACCTCACGGTGTGGCGGGACGGCGACGCCGTCGTCGCCCGCACCGAGCAGGGCCGGCCCAGCCGGGTGGCGATCGCCGGGCACCTCGACACGGTCCCGGTCAAGGACAACCTGCCCAGCCGGCTGGTGGACGGCCGCGTCCACGGCCGGGGCAGCTGCGACATGAAGGGTGGGGTGGCGGTGGCGCTCGGGCTCGCCGCCGCCCTGGACGCCCCCCGGCACGACGTGACCTGGATCTTCTACGACCACGAGGAGGTCGCCGGCGACCTCAACGGCCTGCGCCGCGTCGCCGAGGTGAACCCCGCCATCCTCGCCGCCGACTTCGCCGTCCTCATGGAGCCGACGGGGGCGGTCGTCGAGGGCGGCTGCCAGGGCACCAGCCGCTTCGAGATCACGACCACGGGCCGGACGGCCCACTCGGGACGCGCCTGGCTCGGCCACAACGCGATCCACGACGCGGCGCCGATCCTGGCGCGCCTCGCCGACTACCGGCCGCGCGCCTCGGTGTGGGTCGACGGGCTCGAGTACCGCGAGGGGCTCAACGCCGTCGACATCCGCGGGGGAGTGGCGCTCAACACGATCCCCGACCGGTGCACCGTCACCGTCAACTTCCGGTTCGCGCCCGACCGCTCCGAGGCGGACGCCCGCGCGCACGTCGCCGACGTGTTCGCCGGCTACGACCTCGTCTACACCGACTTCTCGCCGGCGGCCCGGCCCGGCCTCGACCGGCCTGCGGCCCGCGCGTTCGTCGACGCGGTCGGGGGGACGCCGCGCGCCAAGTACGGCTGGACCGACGTCGCGCGCTTCGCCGCCCTCGGCGTCCCGGCCGTGAACTACGGGCCGGGCGACCCGGCCCTCGCGCACACCGACGACGAGTTCTGCCCCGTCGCCGACCTGGTGGCCTGCCGGGACGCCCTCGCCCGCTGGCTGGCCTGACCCCACCCTCCCGTTTAGGCTGCCCGCATGGTGAAGAAGCAGCATGCGGGCTCGGTGACCCGGCGGCACGATCAGGTGTTGCCCACCACGACCGACCAGCGGCTGCTCGAGTCGCGGGGCGACACGAGTTGGGTGCACGCCGACCCGTGGCGCGTCCTGCGGATCCAGTCGGAGTTCGTCGACGGCTTCGGCACCCTCGCCGAGGTCGGCCCGGCCATCAGCGTCTTCGGGTCGGCGCGGACGCCGCCGGGCACCCCGTTCTACGAGGACGCCGTGCGCCTCGGTGCCGCGTTGGCTGCCGCCGGCTTCGCCACGATCACCGGCGGCGGCCCCGGCATCATGGAGGCCGCCAACAAGGGGGCGCACCGGGCCGGCGGCCGGTCGGTGGGGCTGGCGATCGAGCTGCCCTTCGAAGAAGAGATGAACGAGTACGTCACCCTCGGCATCAACTTCCGGTACTTCTTCGTCCGCAAGGTGATGTTCCTCAAGTACGCCCAGGGGTTCGTCGCCTTCCCCGGCGGGTTCGGCACCCTGGACGAACTCTTCGAGGTCTTGACGCTCGTGCAGACGGACAAGATCACGTCGTTCCCGGTCGTCCTCTACGGCCGCGCGTACTGGCGCGGCCTCCTCGACTGGCTGGCCGACGACACGCAGGGGCAGGGCTACATCAGCCCCGTCGATCTCGCCCTCGCCCTGGTCACCGACGACGTGGACGAGGCCGTCGCCCACCTGGCCACGCACAGCAGGCGGACGCCGTGACGACCCCCGACCAGTGGCTCATCTTCGGCGCCTTCGCCGTCGTGGCCGCCCTCGTGCTGTTCGGGGCCGCCCTTGCCGGGGCAGGCCGCTTCGGCGAACTGCCCGACGCGGTCGTCGACGAGTACCTGCCGGAGTTGCCCGACCGGCCCCTGCTGCCGGCGGACCTACGGTCGGCCCGCTTCGCGGTCCGGGCCCGCGGCTACTCGGTGGCCCAGGTGGACCGGTTGCTCGTCCGCGCCGCCGCCCAATGGGAGGCCGATCGCGTGCCCCCCTCCGCCGCCCCCACCTCGGTGTGGGCGGCCCCCTTCGGGGGCGGGCAGCCGGACGCCGCGGCGTCCGAACCCACCCCCTGAGCCCGCCCGGGGCGTCCGGTGCGGCCTTGTTGGGGGCCGTCTGCGATAATGGACGTCGTAAGAGCAGCAGCGAGCGCCCTCGGGGCGCGGAGAATGAGGTGACGCGATGGCAGCGATGAAGCCGCGTACTGGTGACGGTCCGATCGAGGTTGCCAAGGAGACCAGGGTGATCGCGATGCGGATTCCCGCCGAGGGTGGCGGGCGCCTCGTGATCGAGATGAACGCCGCCGAGGCCACCGAACTCCTGGAGGCCTTGAAGGCCGTCGTCGGCTGACGGGTTCTCGCCCTTCGCCCCGGCCGGGGCGAAGCCGCCCAAGACAGCGCCGGCTCCGGGTCACCCCGGAGCCGGCGTTTCTGCGTCCTGCCTACCTACTGCTTGGCGGCGGCGTGGTGGGCGATGGCGGCCTCGTAGACGGCGACCGTCTCCTGGGCGATCTTCTCCCAGCTGAACTCGGCGATGCAGCGCTCACGGCCGGCCTTGCCCATGGCCGTGGCCAACTCGGGGTCGCGGGTGATGATGTTGACCTTGTCGGCGAACTCGCGCTCGAAGTTCGCGATGAACTCGGCGTCGCCGGCGCGCTTCGGGTCGTAGGGCACCAGCAGGCCGGTCTCGCCGTCGACGACGACCTCGGGGATGCCGCCGACCGCGCTGGCCACGACGGGCGTCTCGCAGGCCATCGCTTCGAGGTTCACGATGCCGAGGGGCTCGTAGATGGACGGGCAGGCGAACACCGTCGAGTGGGTGAGCACCTGGCGCACCGAGGCCCGCGGCAGCATCTCCTGCACCCACGTGACGCCCGACCGGGTTGCGTTGAGCTCGCTGAAGGCCTGGTCGAACTCGGCCGCGATCTCGGGGGTGTCGGGGGCGCCGGCCAGCAGCAGCAGTTGGGTGTCGGGATCGAACATCTGCGCGGCGCGCACCAGGTGGATCATGCCCTTCTGGCGGGTGATGCGTCCGACGAAGGTGACGATCGGCTTGGAGAGGTCGACGCCGAGCGACTCGATGACGTCGGTGTTGTGATCCGGCTTGAACTCCTCGGGATCGATGCCGTTCTTCACCACGTGGATGCGCTCGCGCTCGACGAACGGGTACGCGTTCTGGATGTTCGCGATCATGGCCGCGGAGACGGCGATCACGGCGTCCGCCTCGGCGTAGGCGGTCTTCTCGACCCAGCTGGAGACGCGGTAGCCGCCGCCGAGCTGCTCGACCTTCCAGGGGCGGTCCGGCTCCAGCGAGTGGGCCGTCACGACCAGCGGGATGTCCTGGAAGTGCTTGGTGAGGATGCCGGAGAACGAGGCGTACCACGTGTGGGCGTGGACGACGTCCACCTCGGGGGTGGAGGCGGTCATCGCGACGTCGGTGCCGACGGTGCGGAGCGCGGCGTTCGCGCCTGCCGGGAAGGTCTCCGGCTGCGCCGTCGCCCCCTCCCGCGGCTCGCCCATGGCCTGGACGTCCACGAAGTCGACGAACTTGCGGAGCTGGGGGACGAGCTGCCCGACGTGGACGCCGGCGCCGCCGTAGATGAACGGGGGGTATTCCCGGGTGAGAATGGATACGCGCATACCCGGATCGTTCCACAGGTCACGGCCGACCCGGCCGAAATCGGCGCCCGATGGCAACCCCACGCCCGGGTTGCCGCCGGGCGCCCCGGGGGTCTCGAGCCGGACGCCGCGGGCGCGGCTCGGCGGGCCTCGGCCGGGCGCGAGAATCCGCCATCAAGGACTGGCGTTTTGGCCATCTCCTGGCGGCGGGGTGGGGCGGCACACTAGGTTCTTTGTCATGTCAGACCGACCGAACGTCCTCTCGATCGTCCTGGCCGGTGGCGAGGGCAAGCGCCTGATGCCCCTCACCGCCGACCGGGCCAAGCCCGCGGTCCCCTTCGGGGGCACCTACCGCCTCATCGACTTCGTGCTGTCCAACATGGCGAACTCCGGCCTGACCGCCATCGCCATCTTGACCCAGTACAAGTCCCACTCCCTCGACCGCCACATTTCGCAGACCTGGCGGTTCTCGACCCTGCTCGGCAGCTACGTCACCTCGGTGCCGGCCCAGCAACGCACCGGCAAGAGCTGGTTCACGGGCAGCGCCGACGCGATCTACCAGTCCCTGAACCTGATCAGGGACGCCGATCCCGACTACGTGGTCGTCTTCGGGGCCGACAACATCTATCGCATGGACGTCGACGCGATGCTCCAGGCCCACATCGCTTCGGGCGCCGAGTGCACCATCGCCGGCATCCGCGTGCCGCGCAGTGAGGCATCCGCGTTCGGCATCATCGACGCCGAGTCCGACGGCAAGATGAACGAGTTCCTGGAGAAGCCGGCCGACCCGCCCGGGCTGCCGGACAGCCCCGACGAGTCCTTCGCCTCGATGGGCAACTACATCTTCAGCGCCAAGGCGTTCGTCGAGTGCCTGACCCAGGACGCCGTCGACGAGAACAGCAAGCACGACATGGGCGGCGACGTGGTGCCGTACTTCGTCTCGCGGGGCACGGCGTGGGTCTACGACTTCACCAAGAACGACGTCCCGGGGTCGACCGTCAAGGATCGCAACTACTGGCGTGACGTGGGCACGATCGACGCCTACCACCTGGCCCACATGGACCTGGTGAGCGTCGAGCCCGAGTTCAACCTGTACAACCGCAAGTGGCCGATCTTCACCAACCAGCCTCAGTTGCCCGGCGCGAAGTTCACGCTGCGCGGCAACGCCGAGGACTCGATCGTCTCCAACGGCTGCATCATCTCCGGCGGCGACGTCGACCGGTCGGTGCTCAGCCCCGCGGTGAAGATCGACAAGTGGGCGAAGGTCGAGGAGTCGGTCCTCTTCAACAACGTCAAGGTGGGGCGCAACTCGGTCATCCGCCGGGCCATTCTCGACAAGAACGTGGTGGTGGAGGACGGCGCCGAGGTGGGCGTCAGCCGCGAGGCTGACCTGGCCCGTGGCTTCTACCTCTCCGAGGGCGGGATCACCGTGGTGCCGAAGGGCTTCACGGTCCGCGCCCAGTAGGTCGGCACGGACGGCGACCGGCCCCGTGGGTTTCCCACGGGGCCGGTTCTCGTCTGTCGGGTCGAGGGTCGAGCGTCCGGTTCTCGAGCGTCCGGACGCCGACGCGCGGCCGCGGCGTCCGGGCTCGTCAGACGCGCGAGGCGACCAGCAGGCCGTCGCCGACGGGCAGCAGCAGGGGCGCGAACTCGGGCAAGGTCTGCACGGCCTCGAGCACCTCGCGCATGATGACGACGTCGTCGTCCTCGTTGGCGCGGTCGGCGATCCGCCCCCCCACCAGCGCGTGGTTGACGACCAGGACGCCGGCCGGACGCAGCAGGCGCCCGGCCTGGGCGACGTACTCGACGGTCTCCAGCGGATCGCCGTCGACGAACACGAGGTCGTAGGCGCCGTCGCTCAGCTTGGGCAGCACGTTGAGGGCGCCGCCGGCGATCAGGCGGGCGCGCCGGGGCGCGAAGCCGGCGCCGGAGAAGACCGTGCGGGCCGCCTGCTGGTGCTCGGGCTCGGTGTCGATGCTGGTCAGGATGCCGTCGGAGCTCAGGCCCTCGAGGAGCGCGAGCCCACTGACCCCGGCGCCGGTGCCCACCTCGACGGCCGCCTTCGCGTGCACCAGGCGGGCCAGCAGCGTGAGCAGCGCGGCGCCGCCGGTGCTGACCGGCTCGACGCCCAACTCGGTGGACGCCCGCCGGGCGGCATGGGCGTGCTCGTCGAGGGGGGTGAACGTCTCCGCGAACTCCCATGAGGCCTGGCGGGGGCTGTCCTGCGCGGGGGCGGTCTTCGGTGCTGGATTCACGGCGTTCAGCGTATCCGAAGGCGTTAAGGTTGCCAGCATGGGTCACACGGTCACCGCGGAACTGGTCGCCAGCGTTCTCAGCGTCTCGGTCGAGTTGGGCGACCGGGTCGAGGTGGGCGACGAACTGCTGGTCCTGGACTCGATGAAGATGGAGATCCCGGTCCTCGCCGAGGTCGCCGGCGTCGTCAGCGACATCGTCGTGGGGTCGGGGGACACGGTCCGCGACGGCGACCCGCTCGTCGTGATCAAGCGGGGGTAGCCGCGGGCAGGGCCTAGGATGGGCCCCATGCCTGATGCTGTGTTCGGCCGCGTTCTCACGGCCATGGTGACGCCCTTCGCCGCCGACGGTTCGGTGAACCTCGACGAGGCGAAGCGCCTGGCTGCCCACCTGGTCGACGTCATGGGCAACGACGCCCTGGTCATCAACGGCACCACCGGCGAGTCGCCGACCACGGACGACGCCGAGAAGCTGGCGCTGCTCAAGGCCGTCAAGCAGGCCGTGGGCGACCGGGCGCAGGTGCTGGCCGGGGTCGGTACCAACGAGACCTCCGCCACCATCTCCCGTTGCCACGATGCGGTCGAGGCCGGGTGCGACGGGCTGCTCGTCGTCACGCCCTACTACAGCAAGCCCCCGAAGGACGCGCTCTACGAGCACTTCATGATGGTGGCGGCCGCCACCGACCTGCCGGTCATGCTGTACGACATCCCGGGGCGGTCGGGCATCCCGATCCCCGAGGACGTCATCGTCGCGCTCGCCGACCACCCGCGCATCGTCGCGGTCAAGGACGCCAAGGGCGACCTCGTGTCGTCCGCGAAGATCATGGCCGCGACCGACCTGGCCTACTACTCCGGCGACGACGCGATGACGCTGCCGCTGCTGGCCGTCGGTGGCGTCGGCGTGGTGGGCACCTCCACGCACTTCACCGGCGCCCGCACCCGGCAGTTGATCGAGGCGTTCGTGGCCGGGGACACTGCGACGGCGCTGCGCGTGCACCGCGACCTGCTGGACGTGTACACCGGGGTGTTCGCCACCCAGGGCTGCATGCTCGTCAAGGCCGGCCTCGCCGCCCGGGGCTTCGAGGTCGGCGGCTTGCGGCGTCCGCTCAAGCCCGCCAGCGCCGAGGAGGCCGCCACGTTCGTCGCTCTCCTGGACGCCGCGGGTCTCTGACCGCGGGCGACAAGGCGCGATGATCGACTTCAACTGGACCGAGATCACGGTCCTGGCCGTCCTGGCCATGATCATGTTCGGCCCCGAGAGACTGCCGGCGTTCGCCCGGAAGGCGGCCCGGGTGATCGCCTACCTGAGCCGCATCGGCAACGACGCGCGCGGACAGTTGCGCGCCGAGTTGGGCCCCGAGTGGGACAACGTGCGGCTCTCCGACCTCAACCCCAAGACCTTCATCGCCCGGCACGTGCTCAGCGCGGACGAGAAGGACGATTTGCTGTCGATCCGCGACGAGTTCAAGTCGGCCGGGGCGGAGGCGTCCGCCGGGCTGAGCGACGTGCGCGACGGCATCGAACACGCCCGCCACGAACCGACCGCACCGGCGGCGTCCGAGATGGGGGGCAGGGCGGTCGCGGAGCCCGCGGAGGTGGCTCGGGTGGTCGCCTACGACCCCGAGGCGACCTAGTCCGGGAGCGGCGTCCGACGGGTGGGGCGTCCGGTCCGAGGGGGCGGTACCCTCCACCTGTGGCCGGTTCCTCCTCTGCGATCTTCGTGTCGCGCATCCTCAACCTGCCCGTCCTCGACTCGGGGGGCGACCAGGTGGGCAAGGTGCGCGACGTCGTCATCCAGAACCGCGCCAAGTCCAGACCGCCGCGCGTCAAGGGGATGGTGGTGGAGCTGTTCGCCCGGCGGCGGGTGTTCCTGCCGATCGAGCGCGTCCACAGCATCGACGCCCTGCAGGTCATCATCTCGGGGGTCGTGAACACCCGGCGGTTCGAGCGGCGCGAGTTGGAGCGGCTGATCGTCGACGACCTGTTCGACCAGCGGGTGACGCGGGCCGGGCAGGCGGCGCCGGAGACGATCTACGACGTCGCGATCCAGCAGCAGCGCAGCCACGAGTGGGCGGTCGCCGAGGTCGCCCTGAAGGACACGGCGGGACGCCGCCCGTTCACCCGCGGCCACGTCACGATCGTCGACTGGAACGAGGTGCCCGACTTCTTCGTGTCGACCGGCCAGGACACCGAGCACCTGCTGGCCCGGTTCGCCGACATGCGACCCGCCGACGTCGCCAAAGAACTGCACGACATGACGCCCGCCCGCCGGGCGGCGGTGGTCGCCGCGCTCGACGACGAGGTGCTGGCCGAAGCACTGGAGGAACTGCCCGAGGCCGAGCAGGTCGCCGTCATCGCGGCCATGGACACGGAGCGGGCCGCCGACGTGCTGGAGGAGATGGACCCCGACGACGCCGCCGACCTGATCGCCGAACTGGAGCCGGCGATGGCCGAGACGATCCTGGGGCGGATGGAGCCGGACGAGGCCGAGGACGTGCGCACGCTCCTGCTCTACGACGCCGCGACCGCCGGCGGCCTGATGTCGCCCGAGCCGGTCATCCTGCCCCCGGACGCCACCGTGGCCGACGCGCTCGCCCTGGTCCGCAACGAGGAGATCACCCCGGCGATGGCGGCTCTGGCCTACGTGTGCCGCGCCCCGCTGGACACCCCCACCGGCCGCTACCTGGGGGCCGTCCACTATCAGCGCTTGTTGCGGGAGCCCCCGTCGACGCTGGTCGCGCAGGTGATCGACAACACCATCGCCCCGCTGCAGCCCGACTACAACATCGCCCAGGTGAGCCGCTACTTCGCGACCTACGACCTGGTGTGCGCGCCGGTCGTGGACGCGCGGAACCGGCTGCTCGGGGCCGTGACCGTGGACGACGTCCTGGACCACATCCTGCCCGCGGACTGGCGCGGCGTGCAGTTGCGTGAGGAGGTGAGCGATGGCCGCCACTAACGGGCCGCGGTTGAACACGCCGGGGCGCGAGCGGCGCTGGCTGCCCCGGATCAAGTGGTCCTCGGACACGTTCGGCGAGTTCGCCGAGTCGTTCGCCCGCTTCATGGGGACGGCGAACTTCCTGATCTGGATGACGGTGTTCATCGCCGCCTGGGTGCTGTGGAACGTCGTCGGGCCGGAGGGCCCGCTCACCCCGGACCGGTTCCCGTTCATCTTCCTCACCCTGCTGCTGTCGCTGCAGGCCTCGTACGCGGCGCCGCTGATCCTGCTGGCGGCGAACCGGCAGGAGGCCCGCGACCGGGTGAGCCTGGAGAACGACCGTCAGGTGGCCGCCCAGTCCCGGGCCGACATGGACTTCCTCGCCCGCGAGATCGCCTCGCTGCGGATGCGGATCAACGACATGCCCACCCGGGACTTCATCCGGTCCGAACTGCGCGACCTGCTCGAGGAGTTGTCGAGGGACGACGACGGGCCCGACCCCGACCCGGACGCCCCCCGTCGCCGCCGCTGAGCGCCGCACCCGCGGCGTCCGGGGCTCGACGGGACCGTCGGCGTCCGCGGCTAGACTGCGCCGCATGCCCACGGACCACGCTCTGCTGCCCGCCGTCACCGCGGCGCTCGCCACCGTCAACGATCCGGAGATCCACCGGCCGATCACCGAACTCGGCATGGTGGACGCCGTGGCGATCGACGACGCCGGCGTCGCCCACGTGCGGGTGCTGCTGACGATCGCGGGCTGCCCGCTGTCGCACACGATCGAGGGCGACGTGCGCGCCGCGCTCGCCCGGGTCGACGGGCTCGCCGGCGCCGAGGTGGAACTCGGGGTGATGACCGACGAGCAGCGGCGGGCGATGCGCCAGCAGTTGCGCGGCGGGGTGGCCGACCGGGAGATCCCCTTCAGCCGGCCCGACAACCTGACCCAGGTGCTGCTGATCAGCTCGGGCAAGGGCGGCGTCGGCAAGTCGTCCGTCACCGTGAACCTGGCCATGGCCCTCAACGCCCGCGGCAAGAGCGTCGGCATCCTGGATGCCGACATCTACGGCCACTCGGTGCCCGCGATGCTGGGCCTGGCGGAGGCCAGCCCCACCGCGGTCGAGGACATGATCATGCCGGTGCCCATGATGGGCCTCAAGGTGATCTCGATGGGCATGCTCAAGTCGTCCCGCGACCAGGTCATCGCCTGGCGCGGCCCGATCCTCGACAAGGCGCTGCACCAGTTGCTGTCCGACGTGTACTGGGGCGACCTGGACTTCCTGCTGCTCGACCTGCCGCCCGGCACCGGCGACGTCGCGATGAGCCTCGGCAACAAGCTGCCGAACGCCGAGGTCATCGTCGTCACCACTCCGCAGCAGGCGGCCGCCGAGGTGGCCGAGCGGGCCGGCACCATGGCGGGGATGATGGAGCAGAAGGTGCTCGGCGTCGTCGAGAACATGGCCTTCCTCGACGTGGAATGCCCGCACTGCCACGGCAGCCACCGGGTCGACGTGTTCGGCGCGGGCGGGGGAGAGCGGGTGTCGCAGGCCCTCACCACGAGGCTCGGCTACCCGGTGCCGGTGCTGGCCGAGATCCCGCTCGAACCCGCCCTGCGCGCGGCCGGGGACGACGGCCTGCCGCTCGTCGCGGCGTCCCCCGACAGCCCGGCGGCGCGGGCGCTCGGCGACCTCGCCGACCTGCTGGCCCGGCGCAGCCGGGGCCTGGCGGGCCGCAAGCTGAACCTGCACGTCCACTGAGCCGCCGGGCACGAACCCAGGGCGGCCCGCGGGCGGCGGCGCGCGCGGGCGCCGTGGCTACGCTGGGGCCATGAGTTCGCGCACCGCCGTCCGCCGCACCGTGCTGGCCGTCCCCGGGTCGTCCGACCGGTTCATCGCCAAGGCCCGGGGGCTCGTCGTCGACGCCCTCTTCCTCGACCTGGAGGACGCCGTCGCGCCCCCGGTCAAGGCCGAGTCGCGGCGGCGGATCGTGGACGCCCTGCACGATCCCGCCGGGTTCGTCGCCCCGACCGTCACGGTGCGGGTCAACGACTGGTCCACCCCGTGGACCTACGCCGACGTCATCGAGGTCGTCACCGGCGCCGGGGCCCACATCGACGCGTTGGTGCTGCCCAAGTGCGCGTCGGCGTCCCAGGTGCAGGCCCTCGACCTGCTGCTCACCCAGGTCGAGCACACGGCGGGCCTGCCCATCGGGCGCATCGGCCTCGAGGTCCAGATCGAGGACGCCGTCGGGCTGCTCCACGTGCACGAGATCGCGGCCGCGTCGCCCCGCCTGGAGTCGCTGGTGTTCGGGCCCGGCGACTTCATGGCGTCGCTGGGCATGGCGAGCCTCAGCGTCGGCGAGCAGCTGGAGGCCTACCCGGGCGACCACTTCCACCACGTGCTCATGGCGATCCTGGTCGCGGCGCGGGCGTACGGGCTGCAGGCGATCGACGGCCCCTACGTGGCGATCCGCGACGTCGACGGGTTCCGCCGGTCGGCCGCCCGCAGTGCCGCGCTGGGCTACGACGGCAAGTGGGTGCTGCACCCCGATCAGGTGGCGGCCGGGAACGAGCTGTACACCCCGCGCGCCGCGGACGTCGAACGCGCCCTGCGCATCGAGCGGGCCTACGCCGAGGCGACCGCCCGGTCCGGGGGTGCGGTCGGGGCCATCGTGGTCGATGACGAGATGGTCGACGAGGCGGGCGTGAAGCTCGCCGTCGCCCTGTTGGCCCGCGCTCGCGCGGCCGGGATGGAAGGAACGGTATGAGCCTGCTGAACCCGCAGTCCGGGGCCGGCAACCCGTTGGGGCTGGCCAACCCGGCGTTCAAGCTGGAGTACCCCCAGTCGATCGGGGTGTTCACCAGCTATGCGGACGCCCAGAAGGCGGTCGACTCGCTCGCCGACCAGGACTTCCCGGTCGCCAACATCGTGATCGTCGGCACCGAGTTGAAGCTCATCGAGCGCGTGACCGGCCGCAAGACGTGGGGCACGGTCATCAACGCCGGCCTGATGAACGGGCTGTCGACGGCTCTGATGATCGCGCTCATCCTGATCCTGCTCGAGCCGGGGCGGGACTTCGTCGGGCTCATCCTGGAGGCGATGCTCATCGGCGTCGTGATCGGGGTGGGCTTCTCGGTGCTCGGGCACCGGATGAGCCGCGGCAAGCGCGACTTCACCTCGATCACGCAGACGGTGCCCAGCAAGTTCGAGATCCTGTGCGAGCACAAGGTCGCGGCCCAGGCGCGGGAGTTGTTGAGCAAGGGGCCGGACGCCCGCGGTGCGGCCTTCGACCCCGCCCGCGCGCCGCAGCCGTACGGAGCGGGGCAGCCGCCTCAGCCCTATCCGCCGGCCCAGCAGCCTTATCCGCCCGCTCAGCAGCCGCCCTACGGTCAGCCGGGCGGGTGGGGGCAGGGAGGGCCGCCCTACGGCCAATCCCCGTACGGCGCGCCCTACGGCCCAGCTCCCTACGGTCCAGCTCCCTCGGGTCCGTCGCCGTACCCTCCCCAGGCGCCGGCGGTCCCGGGCGGGCAGCCGGGGCTTCCGGCCGGGCCGGTGGACGGGCCCGGCGCCTCGGCGGGCGGCCCGGGACGCGACACGTTCGACCCGCAGCGGCCGGCCGACCCGGCCGGACCGGGCGCCGGCAGGGCGGACGGCTCGGCGTAGGCGTAGCCCCCTGCGGGGCCGCGTCCGGGCGGGACCGTCAGGCCGCCCAGCCCAACTGGGACGACAGCCGTCCGGCGGCGGCGCGCACGAAGGCGTCCCACTCGCCTGGGGGACGTCGCTCCCAGGTCGAGATGGGCACGGCCAGGCTGACCGCGGCCACGGCGCGCCCCAGCGAGTTGAGGACGGGCGCCGCCACGCAGTGCGTGTTGGGGCCGGACTCCTCGATCTCGTAGGCGACCCCGCGGGCCCGGACGTCGTCGAGTTCGGCCAGCAGCGACTGCAGCGTCGAGAGGGAGCGCGGGGTCAGGATGGGCAGCCGGCCGCCGCTCGGGTAGCGGCGGGCCACGTCCTCGGGAGCCAGGTCGGCCAGCAGCACCTTGCCGAGGGCCGTGCAGTGGGCGGGCAGGCGCTGCCCGATCCGGGAGACGGTCGGCAGGGCGCCGTGGGGCTCCGCCTTGGCGACGTAGAACACCTCGTTGCCCTCCAAGAGCGCGACGCTGGCGGTCTCGCCCGTCTCCGCCGAGAGTTCCCTCGCCACCGTCGTGGCCTCGCCCAGCAGGTCGTAGCGGGCCGTGTAGGCGTCCCCCAGGGCCAGCAGGCGCGGCCCGAGCCGCAGCACAGGGGAGTCGGCCTCCCGCTGGAGGTAGCCGCGGGCCAGCAGCGTGTTCACCAGTTCATGGCTGGTGGTGCGGGGCAGTTCGGTGCGGCGGGCGACCTCGGCGGCGTCCAGTCGGGCGTCGGGCTCCAAGAAGAGCTCCAGGATGTCGAGCGCCCGCAGCACGGCGGGGGTCAGTCGGGCCATCGTCCCTCCTCGTCGAAGCGCGTGGGCCGGGCGGCGGCGTCCGGCTCGTGGGGGAGCCCGCACCGGTTGACGGCCGCACCGCCGCCCTGAACAGTAGCGCCGCCGGCCTCAGGCCGGCGGCGCCGTCGCGTGACGGAGGGCGTCCGAACAGGGCGTCAGGCGTCCAGCATGTCGCCCGTCAGGTACTCGGCGAAGGCCGGCAGGTCGAGCTGCCCGGAGCCGGAGACCCCGATCAGGATGACGGGGGCCTCGCCGGCCTCGGTCGCCTCCTGGACCTTCCGGACGGCGCCCGCGATCGCGTGGCAGGACTCCGAGGCCGGGACGATGCCCTCGGCGCGGGCGAACAGGATGCCGGCCGCGAAGGCGTCGCGCTGCTTGATCGGGATCGCCCGGAGGAGGCCCTCGTGGTAGCAGTGCGACACCAGCGGCGCCATGCCGTGGTAGCGCAGCCCGCCGGCGTGGACCGGATCCGGGACGAAGTCGTTGCCCAGCGTGTACATCTTCAACAGCGGGGTCATGCCCGAGCTGTCGCCGAAGTCGTAGCGGAACTCGCCCTGCGTCAGCGACGGCGCGGCCGCCGGCTCGCAGGCGACGATGTCGACCTTCGCCTTGCCTGCGAGGTTCTGCCGGATGAACGGGAACGACAGGCCCGCCAGGTTCGAACCGCCGCCCGCGCAGGCGAACAGGTGGTCGGGCATGTCCTCGCCGAAGACCGCCAACTGCCTGAGCGTCTCCTGGCCGATGACCGTCTGGTGCAGGCAGACGTGGTTCAGGACCGACCCCAGCGAATAGGACGCGTTCGGGTCCTGCACGGCCAACTCGATCGCCTCCGAGATCGCCATGCCGAGCGAACCGGTCGTTCCCGGGAACCGGGCCTGCAGCTGGCGGCCCGCCTCCGTGGTGTCCGACGGTGACGGCGTCACCGAGGCGCCGAACGTCTGCATGAGCATGCGCCGGTACGGCTTGGTCTCGTAGGTGTTGCGCACCTGGAACACGTCGCAGGTCAGGCCGAACACCTGGGTCGCGAAGGCCAGCGCGGCACCCCATTGGCCGGCGCCGGTCTCCGTGGTCAGGCGCGTCTTGCCGGCCAGCTTGTTGAAGTAGGCCTGCGGAACCGCCGAGTTGGTCTTGTGGGAGCCCACCGGGGACTCACCCTCGTACTTGTAGTAGATGCGGGCCTGGGTGCCGAGCGCCTGTTCCAGCCGCCGGGCGCGGTGCAGCGGGGACGGCCGCCACAGCCGGTAGATGTCCTGGACGGCGTCCGGGATCTCGATCCACCGCTCGCGGCTGGCCTCCTGCTCGATCAGCCCCATGGGGAAGATCGCCAGCATGTCCTCGGGGGCCAGGGGCTCCTTGGTGCCGGGGTGCAGGTGCGGTGCGGGCGGTGTCGGGAGATCCGCGACGATGTTGTACCAGTGCGTCGGGATGTCGGATTCGTCGAGGAAAACCTTCGTCTTCAGCGTGCTCACGTCGCGCACTTTGCCACGTGAGCACCGCCGATGGGCGGACGCTCACCGCGCGGACGTCAGGTGGCGCACCCGTCAGCCCAACAGGGCCGCCATCCAGGCTTCCACCGCGTCGGGATCTCGCGGCAGACCGTCCGACAGGATCCGGTGGCCGTCGGCGGTGATCACCAGGTCGTCCTCGATCCGGACGCCGATGCCCCGGTACTCCTCGGGCACGAGCAGGTCGGTGGCCTTGAAATAGAGCCCCGGCTCGACCGTGAACACCATGCCCTCGCGGAGGGTGCCCAGCTTGTAGAACTCGTTGCGGGCCTGGGCGCAGTCGTGGACGTCGAGGCCGAGGTGGTGCGAGGTGCCGTGCACCATCCACCGGCGGTGCTGGCCGCCGCGCTCGGGGTCGAGTGACTCCTCCACCGACACCGGCAGCAGGCCCCAGTCGTGCAGGTGCTCGGCGATCACCCGGATCGCGGCGTTGTGCACGTCGATGAACGTCGCGCCCGGCCGCGCGGCGGCGAACCCGGCCGCCTGGGCGGCCAGCACCGCCTCATACACGCGCCGCTGGACGGGGGTGAACCGGCCCGAGATCGGCAGGGTGCGCGTGACGTCGGCGGTGTAGAGGGTGTCGGACTCCACGCCGGCGTCGATGAGGATCAGGTCGTCGGGGCGCAGGTCGCCGTCGTTGCGGATCCAGTGCAGCGTGCAGGCGTGGTCGCCCGCCGCGGCGATCGTGTCGTAGCCGACCGCGTTGCCGCGGTGCCGGGCGTGCAGCCCGAACACCCCCTCGACCCACCGTTCGCCGCGACCCTGCGCGACCGCGGTGGGCAGGTCGCGCACGACCGCCTCGAACGCCACCGCGGTGTCGTCGCAGGCGCGCTGCAACGCGGCGATCTCAAACGTGTCCTTCACCAGTCGCAACTCGGACAGGAAGCGGGCCAGGTCGGCGTCCGCCTCGTGACCGGACGCCGCGGGTGCGGCCCCGTCGCGGAGGGCGTCGACCCGGGCGTCCAGGTCGGGGTCGGCGTCCCGGACGATGCGCACGGGCGTGCTGTCGGAGCGGACGGCCAGGGCGTCCGGGAGTTCGGCGATCGCCCGGCAGGCGAGCCCCGTGAGGGCGGCCATCTCGGCGAGGGACTCCCGCTCGCCGACCCACATCTCGCCGTAGCGGTGGTCGGCGTAGAACTCGGGGTCGGTGCGGGGCGCCCGCGGCTTGAAGTAGAGCACCGCGTCGTGGCCGGTGGCCGTCGGCTCGAGGACGAGCGCGGCGTCCGGCTCACGGTCGGCGCCCAGGCCGGTGAGGTGCGCGAACGCGGAGTGCGGGCGGAACCGGAAGTCGGTGTCGTTCGACCGCACCCGCAGGACGCCGGCCGGCACCACGAGGCGTTCGCCCGGGTAGGCCGCGCTCACGGCGTCCCGGCGGGCGGCCGTGTGGTGCGCTGCGGGTAGCCGGGCGGGCAGGGCGTCCGGGTAGGGCGCCCACCCGGCGGGGATGAACGCCTTGAACGCCTCCGAGAACGGCGTCTGCCGGTTGGGCAGCGCGGGGGCGTCCGGCTGCTCGGGGTTCGCCCGGGGGGTCGCCTCGGGCGCCTCCTCCTCGGGGGCGGCGGGCAGGTGGTCGGCGTCGGCGGTGCGGTCCTCGAGCATGGGGTCTCCTGGCGGTGGCTGCTTGGCCGCCAGGATAGGCGCTCGTTCCGACAGGCCGGCGTCAGCTGGGCGTCAGCTGTTCCAGCGCAGCACCGCCCAGGATTCCTTCTCGCGACCGAGCACCGACAGCGACGCCACGTCGACCGGGAGGCTCTGCCCGAAGATGATGGGCCAGTCGAGCCACGAGAGGGCTAGCACACGCGACGAGTGGCCGTGGCCGAAGCAGATGGCCTTGTCGACCCCGGATTGCCGCACGCGGTCGACGACCCGGGTCAAGCGGCGCCGCACCTCGAGGGAGTCCTCGCCGCCGGGGCAGCCGTTGAACCAGATGCGCCAGCCGTGGTGCTCCTCGCGGATCTGCGCGCTGGTCAGGCCCTCATAGTCGCCGTAGTTCCACTCGGCGAGGTTCGGGTCGACCTCGGCGTTCTCGAAGCCGGCGAGGCGGGCTGTCTGCTGGGCGCGGCGGCGGGGGCTGGTCAACACGAGCCCGAACTCGGCGGGGTCGAGTTTGGTGCGCAGGGCCCGCGCCTGCTCCTCGCCGTGGGCGGTGAGGTCGAGGTCGGTGTAGGAGGTGTGCTGGCCGGACTTGCTCCACAGAGTCTCGCCGTGCCGGACGAGGTACAACAGGGTCATGGGGCCCATCATCGCGCCCCCGGGGCCCGGGGGCGAGGGTTCGCGGCGCGCGATAGAGTCCACCCGGACGGCGCCCCGCCGTCCACGCCGACCAGGTGAGCGTGTCGTCCCGCCCCGGCGCGGGAGCGACGGTGAGGAATCCGCACATGAAGGCTGCCCCCGAGGCGCAGCGGCGGCTGCTTGACCTGCAGACCGTCGACACGACGATCGCCCAGTTGCAGCACCGCCGCCGCCAGCTTCCCGAGCACGCGCTGATCGCGAAGGCGCAGGCCGAGCGTGCCGCCCTCGGCGAGCGGATCACCGCGACGAAGACCCGGGTGCGCGATCTGGAGCAGGATCAGGCCAAGGCCGAGTCCGACCTGACGCCGGTGCGTCAGCGGCGCGAACGCGACCAGGTGCGCGTCGCCGACGGCTCGATCACCGACGGCAAGCAGTTGCGCGCACTGCTGGACGAGATCGACCACCTGGGCCGGCGCATCGGCGACCTCGAGGACATCCAACTCGAGATCATGGAGCGCCTCGAGGCGTCCCAGGCCGAACTCGCCGACCTGACCGGACGCCGCGCCGCCGGCGACGACGCGCTGCGGGCCCTGATGGCCGCGCGGGACCGCCAGTTGGCCGAGTTGGACGCCGAGCTCGCCGGCTCGACGGCCGAGCGCACCGCGATCGCCGGGACGCTGCCGGCCGACCTGCTGGCCGCCTACACGCGTACGGCGGAGCGGACGGGGGGCGCGGGGGCGGCGCTGCTGACCGCCGGCCGGTGCGGTGGCTGCCAGCTGCAGCTCAACGCGGGCGACCTCGCCCGGCACCGCCGGGCGGCGCCCGACGAGGTGCTGCGCTGCGAGGAGTGCAACCGCATCCTGGTGCGGACGGCCGAGTCGGGACTGTGACCTGCGCCGCGGCTGACCGTCGCGGCGGCGTGGAACAGTAGGGGGCGAACGAGAAGGAGCCGGCATGCCGTCGTTGCACTTCGGGACCACCCATCCCGTCCCGGCGCCCCTGCGCGCCGGGGTCGCCCAACTGCGGCAGTCGCTGGCCGTTCCGGACGGCTTCCCGCCCGACGCGCTGGCCGAGGCCGAGGCCGCGGCGTCCACGGTCGTGCTGCCGGACGCGGACCGCACCGACCTCGACCTGGTGACCGTCGACCCGCCGGGGGCCCGGGATCTCGACCAGGCCCTCCACCTGGCCCGTGCCGGCGACGGGTTCGTCGTGCACTACGCCATCGCCGACGTGGCCGGGTTCGTGCCGCCGGGCGGGGCCCTCGACCGGGAGTGCCACGCGCGCGGCGTCACCCTCTACGCCCCGAACCTGCGGACGCCGCTGCACCCGCCGGTCCTGTCGGAGGGGGCGGCGTCGCTGCTCCCGGGGCAGGAGCGTCCGGCCCTGCTGTGGGAGTTGAGCCTGGACGCCGACGGTCGCCTCACCCGGACGCGGCTCACCCGGGCCCGGGTGCGGTCCCGCGCCCAGTTGACGTACCAGCAGGCCCAGGCGGCCATCGACGCGGGCACCGGGCCCGAGTCGCTCCGGCTGCTCAAGGACGTCGGCGAGCGGCGGCTGGCCCTGCAGGCGGCCCGGGGCGGGGTGAACCTGCCGACGCCCGAGCAGGAGGTGGTGGCGCACGACGGCACCTGGGCGTTGGAGTACCGCAGCACGTTGCCGGTGGAGGAGTGGAACGCCCAGATCTCCTTGCTCACCGGGACGGCGGCCGCCGACCTGATGCTGGCGGGCGGCGTGGGCATCCTGCGGACGCTGCCGCCCGCGGAGCAGGGCGACCTCGACCGGTTGCGCCACATCGCCCGGGGGTTGCGGGTGCGGTGGGCCGGCTCGGTCGGCTACCCGGAGTTCGTGCGGTCCCTCGATCCGGCCGTCCCCGCCCACGCCGCGGTGCTCAGCGCGGCGACCCGGCTGTTCCGGGGGGCGGGCTACGTGGCGTTCGACGGTGCCGCCCCCGCCCAGGCGCAACACGCGGCGCTGGCCACCCACTACGCGCATTGCACCGCGCCGCTGCGGCGGCTCGTCGACCGGTACTCCTCCGAGGTCTGTCTGGCCCTGGCCGCCGACCGGCCGGTGCCCGAGTGGGTGCGGGTGGCGCTGCCCGGCCTGCCCAGGACGATGGGGGCCGCGGACGCCCGGGCGAAGAAGTTCGAGCGCGGCATCGTCAACCTGGTCGAGGCGCTGGTGTTGTCGCCGCACGTCGGAGAGGTGTTCACCGGCACCGTCGTCGAGGTCGACGCGCGCGGCGGCGGGGTGGTGCAGATCGCTGAGCCGGCGGTCGAGGCCCGCTCGGACGGCCGCCTGGCGTTGGGCGACGAGGCGCGCGTGCGGTTGGAATCGGTCGACCTCGCCACGGGAAGCGTGCGGTTCCGTGCCGTCTGAGGGTGGGGTCTGGACGCCGCCGGTCGCGGGGGGTGCGGGGCCGGTCCGGCGGGGCTGGCCGTGGGTGGTGCTGATCGCCGTGGCGGTGCTCGTGCCGTTCGCGCTGGTGTCGTTCTTCCCGCTGGTGCTGCTGGGGATCGGCGTCCAGGACGGCGCCCCCGTGTGGGGGTTGGGCGGGGGAGCGCTGCTGCTGGGGTTGCTCGCCCTGGCCGGAGGCGTGGTCCGGTCGCTGGCCCGACAGGATCGGGTGACCGAGGTGCGGTTGGGAGTGCTGGTCGCGGCGGGATCGCTGGCCTGGTGTGCCGCGGTGCTGGCCCAGCCCTACCTCTGACGGCGCCCGGTGGCGGCGTCCGGGGTGGTGGCGTCCGCCATCGACAGCTGCGTCCGGCGGCGGCGTCCAGGGGTAGACTGGGCCGCTGGACGAGTCGGCCGGGTGATCGCGGCGGAAACGCTGAGGAAAGTCCGGACTCCGAAGAGCAGGGTGGTGGGTAACGCCCACCCGGGGTGACCCGCGGGACAGTGCCACAGAAAACAGACCGCCCGCCAAGGCGCCGGGTTCTCCCGGTGACCGGCGGGTGAGGGTGAAACGGTGGTGTAAGAGACCACCAGCATCCCCGGTGACGGGGGTGGCTCGGTAAACCCCACCCGGAGCAAGACCAAGAAGGGCTTCGGCCCGCGGACGCCGTTCGAGCGCTGCTCGCGCGAGGCGTCCGGGTAGGTCGCACGACATCGCCGGCCCCGGCCGGTGGATCGAAGGCGGCTGGTGACAGCCGTCGCAGATGGATGATCGCCACCTCCCCCGGGAGGTACAAAATCCGGCTTACAGGCCGACTCGTCCCCCCTCCGTGCGTTGACGAGGCCCGCGGCCTCGATCGGGCGGCCCGAGTCCGTAGGGAGTCCGCGGGAGTCCGCGGACTCCCTGGGCGGACCGGGGCATGGTTCTGTCAGGGCCAAATAGCTGCGGATCCGCAGCAGTGCTTGTCAGGGCCACATTGCGACGCTTGGCTGCTGCGGATCCGCAGCAGTGCTCGTCAGGGCCCTATTGCGACGCTTGGCTGTCTTGGAATCGCAGCGGCGACATCGGCGGCCGTCCGCAGGCTGGCGCCCTCGAGCCAGCCGGGGAGCACTTCCTGGCCTCGATCACTGTGATCGCCCTGAATCCTGTCGACGCCCGTTGACCCCTCCACGCCGACAATACCGACGAGGTGGTCCAACGAGCCGTCGACCGGACCTCGACGCGACGCGCCGGGTGGTCCCATGGCTGGCAATCCAGGTGGTCCCATGAACCTGGCAGTAGAACACCCGGGCAAGGGCGAGACGATCGTCGAGGTCGCGGCGTCCCGCTACCCCGCTCCCATGCTCCTGGCAGGCGGCAGGGGTGCGACCTTGGCCCCGTGTATGGGTCCGAACGCGCACTTGGGGCGATTCGTGCCGGTGCCCCCTTCGGCGACGGCCGGCAGAGTGCTGCGGATACGCAGCGGTTGTGCCTTCGAATAGCGCTCTGGCAAGGGGTGCTGCGGATCCGCAGCGGTTGTGTCTTCGAATAGCGCTCTGGCAAGGGGTGCTGCGGATCCGCAGCAAAATGGAGCGCTGGACAAAGCCGCTGTCGGCGTGCTGCCTTCCTCCGCAGCCTCCGCCAGCGCCCTCAAGGGACGGGACGGCCCAACGGTGACGGCGCGGAGGCCCCGCGGAGGCCCCGCGGAGGCCCCGCGGCGGCCCCGCGCAGGCCTCGTTGGTGCAGCGCCTGAGAAGCCCCGCGGTGGCCCGGACGTCCACTTGGGCCACAACGCCGTTTCGCGCCACGGAACGGCGCTCGTTCGGGGGATGATTCTCCCCGAGGCTCGGCGCTCCCCCCGGGCGGACAGGAGTGGGCCGTGTTCCAGCGCATCGCCATCGTCAACCGCGGAGAGGCCGCCATGCGGCTCATCCACGCTGTGCGCGACCTGAACGCCGAACGCCCGGACGCCCCGGCGATCACCACCATCGCCCTCTACACGGACGCCGAACGCACCGCCATGTTCGCCCGGGAGGCGGACGAGGCGTACCCGATCGGCGCGGCGTCCGAGCGGCCCTACCTGAACCACGCCCTGCTGGCGCGCGTGCTGACCGAGGCGCGGGCGGACGCCATGTGGGTCGGCTGGGGCTTCGTGGCCGAGGACGCCGCGTTCGCCGACCTCGTCACCTCGCTGGGCATCACGTTCATCGGGCCCTCCGGGGAGGCGATGCGGCGGCTCGGCGACAAGATCGGCAGCAAGCTCATCGCCGAGGAGGTCGGCGTGCCGGTCGCGCCGTGGAGCGGCGGCGGCGTCGACACCCTGGAGCAGGCGATCGCCGCCGCCGGGCGCATCGGCTACCCGCTGATGCTGAAGGCGACCGCCGGGGGCGGGGGCCGCGGCATCCGGAAGGTCACCTCGGACGATGAGTTGGCGGACGCCTACCAGCGCACCCGCGACGAGGCCGAGCGGGCGTTCGGCTCCGGGGTCGTGTTCCTGGAGAAGCTCGTGACGGGCGCCCGGCACGTCGAGGTACAGGTCATCGCCGACGGCCAGGGCACCGCGTGGGCCATCGGCGTCCGGGACTGCACGGTGCAGCGACGCAACCAGAAGGTGATCGAGGAATCGGCGTCCCCCCTGCTGACCAGGGAGCAGACCGACGACCTGAAGGCGTCCGCCGAGCGGTTGGCCCTGGCCGTCGACTACGCGGGGGCGGGCACGGTCGAGTTCCTGTATCAGCCGGCTGACCGGCAGTTCGCGTTCCTGGAGGTCAACACCCGACTGCAGGTGGAGCACCCGATCACCGAGGTGACGAACGACTTCGACCTGGTCAAGGCGCAGTTGCACGTGGCGGCCGGCGGACGCCTCACCGAGCGTCCGGTCGAGCAGGGCCACGCCGTCGAGGCCCGGCTCAACGCGGAGGATCCCGACCGTGACTTCGCGCCCGCTCCGGGCCGCATCGTCCGGCTCGCTCTGCCGGCCGGCCCCGGCATCCGCGTGGATACGGGCGTCGCGGAGGGCGACCTGATCCCGGCCGACTTCGACTCGATGATCGCCAAGATCATCGCTCAGGGGCGCACCCGCGCCGAGGCCCTCGGACGCCTCCGCCGGGCCCTCGCCGAGACCACCGTCGTCATCGAGGGCGGGGCCACGAACAAGAGCTTCATCCTCGAACTGCTAGACCGCCCCGAGGTCACGGGGGCGGAGCCTTCGGTCTCGTCCGGGGGGTCGGGGGCGGAGTCTTCGGTCTCGTCCGGGGGTTCGGGGGGATCACGGGGGGCGGAGCCCCCCGTGGGGTGGGCGGACACCGGCTGGATCGACCGCACGCGCGCGGCGGGGGGGCTGGTCGCGGACCGGCATTCGGGCGTGGCTCTGGTGGCCGCGGCGATCGAGGCCTACGACGAGGAGGAGTCCCTCGACGTCGCCCGCCTGTTGGAGACGGCCCACGGGGGACGCCCCCAGTTGCAGCCCTCGCTGGGCCGGTCGGTCGACCTCAAGTTGCGGGGCGCGGTGTACACGGTGACGGCGTTCCGGACGGGGCCGTGCCGCTACCGGGTCACGGTCGGCGACCAGGAGGCGGACGCCGAGGTGGTGCGGCTGGACGATGTCCACGGGCGGCTGGTGATGGGCGGTCGGACATTCCGGCTGGTCACCGCGACGCACGGCCCGGTGCACCTCATCGAGGTCGACGGCGTGACCCATCGGGTGAGCCGCGACGAGGGGGGCGTCGTGCGGTCGCCGGCGCCGGCCCTCGTGGTGGCCACGCCCGTCGCGGTGGGCGATGTGGTGGAGGCGGGCGCCCCGGTGATCGTCCTCGAGTCGATGAAGATGGAGACCGTGCTGCCCGCGCCGTTCGCGGCGCGCGTCAAGGAACTGCACGTCATGACCGGCAGCCAGGTCGAGACCCTGGCGCCCTTGGTGCGGCTCGAGCCGTTGGCGGACGCCGCGGAGGCCCCGGCCGCCCCGGCGGCGCGCGTCGACCTGCCGGCCGCGGCGTCCGAACCGGGGGCTGCCGCCCTGCTGGACGCCCTGCGCGGCGACCTGGCGGCCCAGCTGATGGGCTTCGACGTCGACCCGGCGGCCGCGACGCTGGCGCGCTACCTGGACGCCCGCGGCGCCGCGCAGGCGGACGCCGCCGTGTTGCGGGGCGAGATCGACCTGATCGCGGAGTTCGCGGACCTCGCCGAACTGAGCCGCAACCGGCCCTTCGGTGAGCAGGCCAACACCGAGTTGCGCATCCACTCCGACCGCGAACACTTCCACCGCTACCTGCAGAGCCTCGACGTCGAGCGCGCCGGACTGCCCGCGCAGTTCACCGAGCGCCTGACCCGGGTGCTCGGCCACTACGGCCTCGACTCCCTCGACCGGACGCCGGCGCTCGAGTCCGCGGTGGCCCGCATCTTCGCGGCGCAGCAGCGGGTCGCCGGCGACGTCGCGGTGGTGCTCGCCGTGCTGGAGCGCTGGAGCGGCGAGCCCGCCCCCGAGGGCGGGTTGGCCGCGGAGGCCCGCGCCCAGCTGGAACGGCTGGTGCGCGCCACGCAGCTGCGGTTCCCGGCGGTGGGCGACCTGGCCCGGTCGGTGCGGTTCGGCTGGTTCGACCAGCCGCAGGTGGACGCCGCCCGGGACGCCGTCCTGGCGCGGGCGCGCGCCGAGGCGGAGGCGCTGGCGGCGGACCCGGACGCGCCCGACCACGCGGCCCGGGTGCGGGCCCTGGCCGAGATCCCCGAGCCCACGGCGCCGTTCCTGGCGGAGCGGCTGGCGCGCGGGGTGCCCGCCCGGGAGCCGATGCTCGAGGTGCTGACCCGCAAGCACTACACCGATCACGACCTGACCGACGTCGTCGGCCGGACGGTCGACGGGCGGGCTGCGCTCACGGCGCGGTACCGGCTCGAGGGGCGTCCGACCTGGCTCGTCGCCACGCTCGGCCGCGCCGACGAACTGGCCCCCCGCGGGCCGGTCGCCGCCGTCGTCGGTCGCCTGCTGGCCGCGCGCGGCCCCGTGGACGAGGCCGTCGTCGAGCTGTACGCGCTGTGGGCGGACGCCGTTTCGTTGGCCGAGGCGTCCGCGCAACTGACCCCGCAGCTGTCGGGCTGGGACTGGGCGGGCGGCGTCCGCCGGATCGTCGTCGGCGTCGCCACCGCGGCCGGCTCGGTGGAATACCTCACGTTCCGCCCGGCGCCCGAGGGCGGCATGGCGGAGGACCTGCGGCTGCGCGGCGTGCACCCGATGGTGTTCCGGCGGCTCGACCTGTGGCGCCTGCGCGAGTTCGACATCACCCGCCTGAACGCCCCGGAGGACGTGCTGCTGTTCGACTGCGTCGCGCGGTCGAACCCCGACGACCGTCGCCTGGTCGCGATGGCGCAGGTGCGGCAGTTGGCGACCGTCCGGGACGTGCACGGCCGGCTCATCGGCCTGCCGCACGCCGAGCGGGCCATCGAGAACTGCTTCGAGGCGATCCGCCGGACGCGGTCGTCGCGGGGCGCGGCCGGCAGCCGGCTCGACATGAACCACGTCTGGGTGCACGTCTGGCCCGAGGTGCGGATCGACCTGGCCGAGGTGGGGGCGCTGCAGCAGAAGATCACCCCGTTGACCGACGGCACCGGCATCGAGGAGGTGGTCGCGCACGGTCGGTTCCCGCGTCCGGGGGACGGCGCGATCGTGCCGATGGCGATCCGGTTCCACGGGCAGCCCGGCGGCGGAGTCGCGACCACGGTCGGCCCGCCGGCCACCGAGGCGCTCAAACCGCTCGACGACTACGCGGCCAAGGTGCTGCGGGCGCGCCGGCGCGGCCTCGTCTACCCCTACGAGTTGGCCGGCACGCTCGCCGGCGAGGACGGCCGGCTGGTCGAACTCGACCTGGATCCGGCCGTCGGCCCGGGGGAGCCCGACCGCCTGGTGGCCGTCGACCGGCCCTACGGGCAGAACCGGGCCGGCGTCATCTGCGCCCGGGTGTCGACGCCGACGCCGCTGCACCCTGAGGGCGTGACCCGCATCCTGCTGTGCGGCGACCCGACGAAGGGGCTGGGCGCGGTCGCCGAGCCCGAGTGCCGCCGGATCATCGCGGCCCTCGACCTGGCCGAGGCCGAGGGCGTCCCGGTCGAGTGGTACACGCTGTCGTCGGGCGCCCGGATCTCGATGGACTCCGGCACCGAGAACATGGACTGGGTGGGGGCGGCCCTGCGCCGCATCGTCGAGTACACCCAGGCCGGGGGCGTGGTGCACGTCGTCGTCGCCGGCATCAACGTCGGCGCCCAGCCGTACTGGAACGCCGAGGCCACCATGCTGATGCACACCCAGGGCATCCTGGTCATGACCCCCGACTCGGCGATGGTGCTGACCGGCAAGCAGTCCCTCGACTTCTCCGGCGGCGTCTCGGCCGAGGACAACTTCGGCATCGGCGGTTACGACCGGGTCATGGGTCCGAACGGCCAGGCGCAGTATTGGGCGCCCGACCTGCGGTCGGCCTTCGGCATCCTGCTCGGCCACTACGACCGCACCTACGTCGCGCCCGGCGAACCCGGGCCGCGTTCGGCGGCGACCGCCGATCCGGTCGACCGGGACGTGTCCGGCTTCCCCCACCCGTTCGGCGGCGACTTCGCGACGGTCGGCGAGATCTTCAGCCGCGACAAGAACCCGGACCGCAAGAAGCCCTTCGACATCCGGACGGTCATCGCGGCGGTCTGCGACGCCGACCACCCGCGCGTCGAGCGCTGGGCGGGCATGGCGGACGCCGATACTGCGGTCGTCGTCGACGCCCGGCTCGGCGGCCACTCCGTGTGCGTGCTCGGGATCGAGTCCAAGCCCGTGCCCCGCCCCGGCTTCCCGCCCACCGACGGCCCCGACACCTACACGGCGGGCACGCTGTTCCCGCAGTCGAGCCGCAAGGCGGCGCGGGCGATCAACGCGGCGTCCGGCAACCGGCCCGTCGTGGTGCTGGCGAACCTGTCCGGGTTCGACGGGTCGCCGGAGTCGATGCGGAAGCTGCAACTCGAGTACGGCGCCGAGATCGGACGCGCGATCGTCAACTTCGTCGGGCCGATCGTGTTCGTGGTCATCAGCCGCTACCACGGCGGCGCCTTCGTCGTGTTCAGCAAGCGGCTGAACCCGAACATGACGGTGCTGGCGCTGGAGGGCTCGTACGCCTCGGTCATCGGGGGCGCCCCCGCCGCCGCGGTGGTGTTCGCCGGCGACGTGGCCCGGCGGACGGCCGCCGACCCGCGGGTGGGCGACCTGGAGGCGCGGCTGCGGTCGGCGTCCCCGGCGGGGCGGGCCGAGCTGCAACTCGAACTCGCGGACGCCCGGGCGGCCGTCCGGGCCGAGAAGATCAGCGAGGTCGCGGCCGAGTTCGACGGCGTCCACAACATCCACCGGGCCGTGCGGGTCGGGTCGGTCGACCGGGTGATCGCCACCGCCGAACTGCGGCCGGCGATCATCGAGGTGATCGAGTCGTTCCGGGCGCGGGGCGCCTCGGCGGGCTGAGCGGGTCGGGAAGGTCTGGGCGGCGCGGAGGCGGCCGGGCCCGTCCGGGGGTCTGGGAAGGTCTGGGCGGGGCGGAGACGGCCGGGTAGTCTCGCGTCAGGCGGGCCGCGCGGCGCCCCCGACCCCCCGGAGGGCCATGATCACGTTCACCGACGTCACCAAGGTCTATCCCGACGGCACGACCGCCGTCGGGGGGCTGTCCCTGACGGCCCCCACCGGACGGATCACCGTGCTCGTCGGCCCGTCCGGCTGCGGCAAGACCACCTCGCTGCGCATGATCAACCGGATGATCGAGCCGTCCTCGGGCGTCATCGCGATCGACGGCCGCGACATGGCGACGATGGACGCCACCGAACTGCGGCGCGGCATCGGGTACGTCATCCAGAGCGGCGGGCTGTTCCCGCACCGCACCGTCGTCGACAACATCGCCACCGTGCCGCTGCTCCTCGGCTGGGACCGGCGCCGGGCCCGCGCGGCCGCCCTCGACCTGCTCGACCGGATGGGCCTGGACCGGTCGCTGGCGCGCCGCTACCCCAACCAGCTCTCCGGGGGGCAGCAGCAGCGGGTCGGGGTCGCCCGGGCCCTTGCCGCCGATCCGCCCGTGATGCTGATGGACGAGCCGTTCAGCGCCGTCGACCCGCAGGTGCGCGACCAATTGCAGGACGAGTTCCTGCGGCTGCAGGCCGACCTGGGCAAGACCATCGTCTTCGTGACCCACGACATCGACGAGGCCGTCAAGCTCGGCGACCAGATCGCCGTGCTGCGCGTCGGCGGCACGCTGGCCCAGCTGGCGTCCCCGGACCAGTTGCTCGGCGACCCGGCCGACGACTTCGTCGCCGACTTCATCGGCCGCGACCGCGGCTACCGCGGGCTGGCGTTCGCCCCCGCGCCCGAACTGCCGCTGCGCGCCGAGCCGACGGTCGCCCTGGGGTCGGGGGCGGACGCCGCGCGCGCCGTCGCCGCGGGGGAGCCGTGGCTCCTGGTCCTGGACGCCGCGGGTGCGCCCGTCGGCTGGGTCGAACCGGACCGGCTGACCGGGGTCGTCGAGGCGTCCGACCTGCACCGCGGGGGCACCGTCGCGCGCGTCGGCGGCTCGCTGCGGGCCGCCCTGGACGCCGCCCTGTCCGCGCCGAGCCGCCGCGGCGTCCTCGTCGACGAGACCGGACGCCTCGTCGGCACGATCCGCGCCCACGAGGTGCTGACAGCCATCGAGCGCGACCCACTGGCGGCGCCGTGACCTGGTTCCTGGAGCACGTGCCCCAGGTGGGGGGGCTGCTCGTCAACCACGCCGTCCTCGCGGCGGTGCCGCTGCTGCTGGGCCTGCTGATCGCGCTGCCGTTGGGGTGGTTGGCCCGGCGGTTCCCGCGGCTGTACGCGCCGGTGGTGGCGGTCACCGGCCTGCTGTACACGATCCCGTCGCTGGCGCTGTTCATCCTGATGCCGCTGATGCTCGGCACCGGCATCCTCGACCCGCGCAACGTGGTGGTGGCCCTGACCGTGTACACCGTGGCGCTGCTGGTGCGCACCGTCGCCGACGGGCTGGCGGCGGTGCCCGACGAGGTGGTCCAGGCGGCGACCGCGATGGGGATCGGCCCGGGGCGCCGGTTCGTCACCGTCGACCTGCCGCTCGCGGTGCCGGTCATCGCGTCCGGGCTGCGGGTGGCGGCGGTCAGCAACGTCTCCATCGTCTCGGTGGCGGCGCTCATCGGCGTCCCGCAGTTGGGGTCGCTGTTCACCGACGGCTTCGCCCGCGCCTTCCTCGACCCGATCGTCGTCGGCATCGTGGCGTGCATCCTGCTGGCCGCCGCCTTCGACCTCGCGATCTTGGGCGGCAGCCGTCTGGCGACCCCGTGGCTGCGGGCGAGGCGTCCGGCGTGAACCTGCTCTGGGAGTACCTCGCCGACCCCGCCCACTGGACCGGGTCGGACGGCCTCGGGCGCCGCATCGCCGAGCACCTGCTCTACACGGTCGTCACGCTCGCCCTCGCGGCCGTCGTGGCGATCCCGCTCGGGCTGTGGATCGGCCACACCGGGCGGGGGCGCGTGCTGGTCGTGAACGCCGTGAACGGTGTGCGGTCGGTGCCGACGCTGGGCCTGCTGTTCCTGGCCGTCCTGGTGCTCGGGCCGCGGCTGAGGGGCGACCTCGCGTTCCTGGCGCCGTCCATCTTCGTGCTGGTCGTCCTGGCGATCCCGCCGCTGCTCGCGGGCGCCTACACCGGGGTCGACGAGGTCGACCCGCAGGCCCGCGACGCGGCCCGGGGGATGGGGATGAGTTCCGCCCAGGTACTCGTCCGGGTCGAGCTCCCGTGCGCGCTGCCCCTGCTGTTCAGCGGCCTGCGCTCGGCCGCCCTCCAGGTCGTGGCGACGGCCACCATCGCGGCGTCCGTCAGCGTCGGCGGCCTGGGGCGCCTGCTCATCGACGGGCAGGCGGTCCGCGACTACGGCCAGATGGCCGCCGGGGCCGTCGTCGTGGGCGTCCTGGCGCTGCTGGTGGACGCCGTCCTGGCGCTCGCGCAGCGCCTGGCCGTCTCGCCCGGCCTCCGTCCCGTCCGCGCCGCCCGTCCCGTCCGTGCGGTGCGTGGACGCCGCGCCGCCACCCCCGAACCGGCCCCGCAGGCCGGCTGACCCGACCCCCCCCGAAGATCCGTCCGCTTGTGAGGAGACCGACATGAAGATCCGTATCCTGGCCGCCGCCCTCGGCGCCGCTCTCGCGCTCACCGCCTGCAGTTCGGCGAACCCGATGGCGTCCACGACGTCGCCGGCCGCCGGCGGCACCGGCTCCGCCGCCACCACCGAGACCGTCATCGTCGGCTCGGCCAACTTCCCCGAGAGCGAACTGCTCGCCGATATCTACGCCGGGGCGCTCAAGGCCAAGGGCGTCCAGGTCACGACGAAGCTCAACATCGCCTCGCGCGAGACCTACGTCCCGGCGTTGCGCTCCGGCGAGATCAACCTCATCCCCGAGTACACCGGCAACTTCGCCAAGTACCTCAACAAGGACGCCGACGTCGCCGACGAGGCCAAGGCGCTCGCCGCCCTCAAGGCGGCCCTCCCGGAGAACCTGGAGGCGCTGGAGCCCGCGAAGGCGCAGGACAAGGACGCGGTCGTGGTGACCGCGGAGACGGCGTCCAAGTACAGCCTGAAGGCGGTCGGCGACCTGGCGCCGGTGGCGTCCCAGTTGGTGCTGGGCGGGCCCCCGGAGTGGAAGGAGCGCGCCAACGGCGTCCCAGGCCTGAAGAGCGTCTACGGCCTCACGTTCAAGGAGTTCAAGCCCCTCGACGTCGCCGGCCCGCTCAGCGTGACGGCGCTCAAGAACGGCCAGGTGCAGGCCGTCAACCTGTTCACCACCGACCCCGCCATCAAGGCGAACGGATTCGTCGTGCTCGACGACCCGCTGAACCTGTTCGGGGCGCAGAACGTCATCCCGGTGATCACGAAGGCCAAGGCCACCCCGACGGTGAAGAACGCGCTCAACGCCGTGTCGGCCAAGCTCGACACCGACACCCTGGCGACCCTGGTGACCAAGGTCGTCGTGGACAAGAAGGACGCCGCGGTGGTCGCCGACGAATGGCTGAAGAGCCAGGGCCTCGCCTGAGCCGGAGCCGGCCCGGCGTCAGGGAACCGTCAGGATCTCGGCGCCGGTGTCGGTGACCAGGATCGTGTGCTCCCACTGGGCGCACCGGGAGCCGTCGTTGGTGACGACGGTCCACTCGTCGTCCCAGACGTGGCTGCGGTAATCGCCGAGGGTGAGCATCGGCTCGATGGTGAACGTCATGCCGGTCTCGATGACGGTGCTGTGGGCGGGTTCGTCGTAGTGCGGCACCACGAGGCCCGAGTGGAACACCGTGTGGACGCCGTGGCCCGTGTAGTCGCGGACGACGCCGTACCCGAACCGCTTCGCGTAGCTCTCGATGACCCGGCCCACGACGTTGATCTGGCGGCCCGGCCGCACCGCGTTGATCGCGCGCCGCAGGGCCTCCCGGGTGCGCTCGGACAACAGCCGGGACGCCTCGTCGACCTCGCCGCACTCGAAGGTGCCGCAGTTGTCGCCGTGGACGCCGTCGATGTAGGCCGTCACGTCGATCTTGACGAGGTCGCCGTCCTCCAGCGGCCGCGCGTCGGGGATGCCGTGGCAGATCACCTCGTTGACGCTGGTGCAGATGGCCTTCGGGAAGCCCCGGTAGCCCAGCGACGACGGGTAGGCGCCGTGGTCGCACATGTAGTCGTGGGCGACGGCGTCCAACGCGTCGGTGGTCACGCCCGGCGCGATGGCCCGGGCCGCCTCCATCATCGCGTGGTGGGCGATCCGGCTGGCGACGCGCATCTTCTCGATGATCTCCGGGGGCTGCACGTCGGGGCCGGTGTAGCGCTCCGGGGCGGGCCGGTCGACGTACGGGGGCCGCGGGATGAACGCCGGAACGGGCCGCCGGGCGCTGATGGGGTAGGGCTTGATTGCCGTCACGGGGGCGATCATAGTGTCGCTGGGAAGGGCGCCCGTTCGAGGAGGCGCCGCCCACGTCGCCTGAAGGAGGCCCGCATGGCTGAGGGATCGTGGTACTACTGCCTCACCCACCACGCGGTCGAGCGCTACGACGGCTGCAAGAGCATCGACCGACTCGGACCGTACGACACGGCCGAGGACGCCGCGCGCGCGCTGGCCAAGGTGGCCGAACGCAACGACGCCTGGGACAACGACCCCCGGTTCAACGACGATGACGACGAGCCGCGGACGCACGACCCCGACGAGCCTCGGCCCTTCCAGGGCGACGACGACCCCAACCTCGGCACGGGCCGGCGCTGACGCCGGCAGGGGCGTTCAGGCCGTCAGCGCCACGGACGCCAGCGCCACCAGGATGCTGGCGAAACTGCCGATCAGGAAGTACTCGGTGACCTCGTCGATGCGCGGCCGGGCCGGTTCGGCGCGGGACGCCGCGTTCAACTCGGGGAACCGGATCAGGCCCTTGGCCGCCACCACCAGCCCGGCCGCGGCCAGGTTGCCGGACGCCCCGAAGCCGAGGATCAGCAGGCGCTCCATCGCCCCGAGCGCCCGGCCGCCGCGGAGCCGGCGCGGCCCCAGCAGTGGCGGGCCGTCGTCGTCGGCGTAGCCCCGGACGGCGGGCGAGGTGCCGGTCACGACGAGGGTGTCGCGGACGAGGAGGTTCGCGGACTCGAGGTTGAGCGCGGCGGCGCCCAGGAACAGCAGGGCCCGATCGGGGCCCGCCGCGGCCAGCCCCAGCAACGGGATCGACCCCAGCCAGGCCACCACCGGGCCGGTCGCGGCGGGGGCCAGCCCGGAGCAGGCCACGGCGAGGCCCACCGGCACGGCGGCCGCCGTGAGACCCGCCAGTGCGTCCGTGCGACCGCGGGGCGGTCGCCGGTGGGCGGCCCGCCAGGCGAGCAGCGCCAGCAGGCCGGCGGTCACGGCGACCGCGTCGGCCGGCGTGCCCGGCAGCGTCAGCAGGCCGGTGAGCCCGAGCGCGGCGGCGCCGGCGACGGTGCCCACCCACCGGGGACGCCGCCCCGCCACCGCCTGCACGAGATCGGCCACGCCGAAGCCCAGCAGCAGCAGGGCGAGCCAGGTCACGGTGCCTCCCAGAGCAGTCGCAGCGTCTCGGCGAGGACGCCGAGTTGATGCCGGAGGACCCGTTGGCTGACCGCCTGCGGGGTCAGCCCGAGGGCGCCGGCGATCTCACTCTGCCGCCTGCCTCCGACAAGACCGAGCAGGATCCGGCGCGAGGAGGCGTCCAGGGGGTGCAGGGCCAGGTCCACCGCCCGCACCGCCGCGCGGAGCACGGGGTCGAGCGTGGCCGGGTCGGCGGCCGCCAGGCCGATCCGCAGCGCGGACCATCCGGGGCGCCGGGCGGCGTCCTCGATGTCGGTGATCGCCGCGCGGGCCGCCCACCACCCCGGCCCGTCCTGCAGCGACGACCCGTCCTCGAGCGCGGCCACGGCGCCGCAGCCGAGCCCGAAGCGGACGTCGGCCGTCCCGCTCAGGTCGAGCCGGATCGCGTGGGCCGCCTCCAACGCCGCCCCCATCGTCGCGTAGACCCCCTGGAACTCGTCGCCGGCGGTGACGGCCAGGGCCCCCAGGGCCGGACGCCGCCGCTGCGCCGCGTCCAGGGCGGCGACGACCACGCGGTGGAGGGCCCGGCGATCGGGCGCCGTGCGCGACCCCACCAGGTCGCCCAGCAGGGCCACGACCGGGGGGCGTCCCTCGTCGACGGTCGGCATGACGCAAGACTAAGCCTTGATTCTCGCCAGAATCAAGGTCAGGGCTTGCGTCGGGCGCGTTCGGTGCCTACACCCGGGCCAGGGTCGGCGTCGCCCCGCAGTCCGGCAGCGACGCCGCGATGGCGTCGGCGAGGGCCTGCAGGTCGGCGTCCTGCCCGTCGTCGAGGGAACTCTTGATGGCGAACGGCGCGCCCACGGTGGTGAGGTTCTTCGACTTCGCGAGGATCTCGCCCGCGATGCGGGCCCCATGGCCGCCCCAGCTGACGTTGCCGACCACGCTGACCCCGCGCTTGTCCCAGCCGGTGGCCATGAGCTCGCGCAGGAAGGCGTCCATCTTGGGGTGCAGTTCGGTGTTGTAGGTGGTGCAGACGAAGACGGCGTTGCTGAACCGGAAGCAGTCGGCCACGACGTGCGACCAGTCCGACGTGGCCAGGTCGTGCAGGCGCAGGTGCTCGACCCCCGCCTCCGCCAGCCGCAGCGCCAGTTCGTCGGCCAGCGCCGCCGAGTGGTGGTACATCGTGCCGTAGACGAGCACGACGCCCGGCTGCTCGGGGGCGTACGAGGCCCAGCGCCGGTGCCGCTCGATCACGTACGCCACCGTCTCGGGGGTGCGGAAGATCAGGCCGTGCAGCGGGCAGATCATCCGGACGTCGAGGTCGTCGACCTTCGCCAGCAGCCGCGTCATCTGGGGGCCGAAGCGCCCGATCACGTTGGCGTAGTAGCGCCGGGTCTCCGACAGCCAGCGCGTCGTGTAGTCGACCTGGTCGGCGAAGAGGTGGCCCTCCGGGGCGCCGAACGAGCCGAAGGCGTCCGCCGAGAACAGGACGCCGTCGGTCGCGTCGAAGCACACCGTCACCTCGGGCCAGTGGACGTTGGGGGCGGTCAGGAACTGCAGCCGGCGGCGTCCGGTGGGCAGGACGTCGCCGTCGCCGACGATCTGCACCCGGGTGTCGGCGTAGTCGTGGCGCCGGAAGAACTGGTGCAGGATCTCCAGGCCCTTGCGGCTGATCACCAACTCGCAGCGCGGGAACCGGGCCAGGGTCTCGTTGATCGCCCCGATGTGGTCGGGCTCGACGTGGTTGACGACGAGGTAGTCGAGTTGCCGGTCGCCCAGCACGCGGGCCACGTCGTCCACGAAGCCGGCCGCGACCGAGGTGTCCACCGTGTTGAACAGCACCGTCTGCTCATCGAGCAGCAGGAAGGAGTTGTAGCTCACCCCGCGAGGCAGGGCGAACAGGTTCTCGAACCGTTCCAGGCGGCGGTCGATGCCGCCCAGGTAGACCAGATCGTCGGCGATGCGGCGGATCAGCACGCGGCCCCTGCCCTTCGGTGGTGGGATGGCCCGTCCACTCTAGCCCGGCGCCGTGGAGCGGATGGCGTCCTCGACGGCCAGCAGGGCCAGCAGCCGCACGACGTCGACGGGGGCCTCCACCGCGCCGGTGGCGGCGGCCACGAAGCCGTCCCCGTCGAAGCGGGTGTGGGGTGGGGTGATCGCCCGGGCCAGGCCGTCGTGGGCGCCCTGGGCCACCACGAGGCAGCCGACCTTGTCGAGGCGGGCGTTGGTCACCACGGCGCCGATGGTGGTGTGATCGCGGGTGGTGGCGTCGCGGCCCCCGAAGTCGAACGCCGCGCGTAGCGCCGCGACGGCCGCGAGCGGGTCGGCACCCGCGGCGTCCCCCACATCGCCGAAGGCGTTGACCGCGACGATCGCGGCGACCGTCACGTCGCCCAGGCGCCGCTCCGCGAACCCCAGCCCGCCGCCCCGCGGGCCCTGCGGCCGCCACTGGCCCGCGCGGGCGCCCGTGCCGGCGCCGACGGGCCCGGTGTCGAAGACGGACGCCGCCGCCGCGGCCGCCGCGTACCCGGCCTCGGGGCCCGGCCGCGCGGAGGGGTCGCCGGCCGCGAGGTCGAACAGCCCGAGGGTCGGGACGATCGGGACCGGGCCCGCGGGCGTCCCCACCCCCCGGCCCCGCTCGGCGAGCGCGCGCACGACGCCGTCCGCGGCGGCGAGCCCGAACACCGACCCGCCCGTGAGACACACGGCGTCCACCTGGCTCACCGACTTGTCCGGCAGCAGGGGGATCAGCTCGCGGCAGGCCGGCGCCCCGCCGCGCACCTCGAAGGACGCGACCGTCCCCGGCGGCAGGTCGACGACGGTGCAGCCGGTGCGGCCCACCGCGTCCGTCCAATGCCCGACCCTGACCCCCGGAACCGTCACCTCAGCCATGGCGCGACTGTAACTCGCGCGTAACACGGCAGCGGGCAGACTGGCGGCATGGACAAGCAGACCGAGTACGTGCTGCGTTCGATGGAGGAGCGGGACATCCGGTTCGTCCGGCTCTGGTTCACCGACGTGCTGGGGTTCCTGAAATCGGTGGCGATCGCGCCCGCCGAACTCGAGGGGGCGTTCAGCGAGGGCATCGGCTTCGACGGGTCGGCGATCCAGGGCTTCGCCCGCGTCTACGAGTCGGACATGGTCGCCCACCCCGACCCGGCCACGTTCGAGTTGCTGCCCTGGCGCGGCGCCCAGCAGGCCACCGCCCGCATGTTCTGCGACATCCGGTTGCCCGACGGGTCCCCGGCCTTCGCCGACCCGCGGTATGTGCTGAAGCGGGCCATGAAGAAGGCCGCCGACATGGGGTTCACCTTCTACACGCACCCCGAGATCGAGTTCTACCTGTTCAAGCAGCCCATCGTGCCCGGGCAGCCCCCGGTGCCGGTCGACACGTCCGGCTACTTCGATCACACGACCGCGAACGCCGGCACCGACCTGCGCCGCAAGTCGATCACGATGCTGGAGCAGATGGGCATCTCGGTGGAGTTCAGCCACCACGAGGGCGGTCCCGGGCAGCAGGAGATCGACCTGCGGTACGCCGACGCCCTCTCCATGGCCGACAACATCATGACCTTCCGCGTCGTCATCAAAGAGGTGGCGGGCATGAACGACCTGTTCGCCTCCTTCATGCCGAAGCCGCTGCAGAACGCGCCCGGCTCGGGCATGCACACGCACGTGTCGCTCTTCGAGGGCGACACGAACGCCTTCTACGACGCCTCCGCCGAGTTCGGGCTCTCGCGCACCGGACGTCACTTCATCGCCGGCCTCCTCCACCACGCCGCCGAGATGACCGCGGTGCTCAACCCGTTCGTCAACAGCTACAAGCGGCTGGCGGCCGGCGGCGAGGCCCCGAGTTACATCTGCTGGGGGCAGAACAACCGGTCGGCCATGGTGCGGGTGCCGATGTGGAAGCCGAACAAGTCCAGCAGCGCCCGCATCGAACTGCGCTCGCTCGACGCGTCCGTCAACCCCTACCTCGCCTACGCGCTGATCCTGAGCGCCGGCCTGTCCGGCATCGAGCAGGAACTCGACCTGCCCGACCCCGCGGAGGACGACGTGTGGTCGCTCACCGACCGCCAGCGCCAGGCCCTCGGCATCCGGCCGCTGCCGCCGAACCTCTCCTCGGCGGTGCGGGCGATGGAGGAGTCGGAACTGGTCGCCGAGACCCTCGGCGACCACGTGTTCGAGTTCTTCCTGCGCAACAAGCGGGCCGAGTACGAGCAGTACATGCGCCAGGTGACCCCGCTGGAATTGTCGACCCTGCTGCCCACGCTGTGACGGGCGTCCGGGCGCATCTGGCACGCCACTAGCCCGGACGCCCAGTCTCACGGACGGGACGGTGGCCGAGCGGCGTCCCGTTTCTGGGAGGGTGTCTCTCACTGTGCTCTACTTCGCCGCGTATGAACCCGACGCGCACGGCGTCCCCCTCGACGACATGACGGTGCGCCCTGCCGAGGACGCCGACCTGCCCGCCTGCGCCGTGCTGATGGCCGAACGCGAGGGCGGCGACCGGCGGGTGTGGCTCGAACGGCTCCGCTACTGGCTCGCGCACGGACAGCGCGTCTTCGTCGCCCAGGGAGCCGGTCGCGTGGTCGCCTACGGCCGCCTGTCCTGGCTCACGCCCGGCGCCGAGGGTGGGCGCAACGCGCCGGACGGCTGGTACCTCAACGGGATCGTCGTGGCGGGCGGCTTCCGCCGCCGCGGCCTGGGGCGCGCCCTGACGTTGGCGCGGTGCCGCTGGGTCTGGGACCGGGGCGAGCGCGTCCACTTCGTCGTCAACGCCGCGAACCGCGCCTCGATGGACCTGCATCGCGAGATCGGCTTCCGCGAGGTCACCCGCGACTTCGTTCTGCCCGGCGTCACGTTCACCGGCGGCGAGGGCGTCCTGTTCACGGCGGACGCCTCACGTCAGGGGCAGCACGTCACCGAGTTGCGCATGGGCGCCGCTGGCTGACACCGCGTGGGCGGCGAGGGCGTCCGCCCAGGTCTGGTGGCCGGCGGCCAGCCGCAGCCAGGTGGCGGCGTCCGTCTCGACCACGTTCGGCGGCGTGCCCCGCCGGTGGACCGAGGCGACGCCCGGTCGCCCGATCTGGACGGCCCCCCACGGCGGCACCCGCACCTCGACGAGGTGCCCGGGGTGCCGGTCCGCGAGGACGGCGAGGGTGGTCCGGACGGCGGCGGCCCGCGAGTCCCGCGGCACGGGCGGCGGGTTCTCGGGCAGCGCGGACGCCAGCGCGTCCGTCGCGGCGACGACGAGGGCCTCGGCGCGCAGGGCGCCCGTGGGCGCGGGGCCGGACGCCGCCCCCCGCTCGCCGCGCAGGCGGGCGACGAGGTCGCCGACGGAACCGCCGGCACCCGTGGGTCGACTCAGGTCGCTCGGCTCCAAGTCGGACGCCCACGCGTCCAGCCCGTCGAGGAGCCGGCCGAGGCGCTCGGCGCCGGCCTGATCGGGGCGCGCCCTCACCGCCGCGTGGGGGTCGGCGTCGGGGTGGGCGTCGCCGGCTGGTACTGCTGCAGGCCCCCCGGGACCGGCAGGCGGCGGTCCGCCAGGACGACCCGCTGGCCGGGCTGCAGCCCGGACCGGATCTCGATCCGGCCGCCGCCCCAGGCACCGGTCGTGACCTGGACGCTCTGGGCGCTGTCGGCGTACTCGTCGGTCACGACGCCCACGGTGCCCGTCGTGTCGGTGGTCTTGGTGACGGCCGACAGGGGCACCGTGATGACGTCGGTCACGGAGCGCAGCGGCAGGGTGACCTGCGCCTTGGCGCCGGCGTTGAGCAGCAGGGCGGGATCGTCGACCGCGATGGTCGCGGTGTACGTCGGGGTGGCGGCGGTGGACGACGGGAGGACGCTCACCCAGACGACCTGGCCCGTCAGGCTCGGATCGGCGCCGACCAGGCCGACGTCCACCGGCTGCCCGGCGGACACCAGGTCACGGACGCGCAGCGGCACCTCGATCGGGATCTCCGCGACCCCCGGTCCGGTGACCGTGATCGAGCGACCGGCCGAACTCTCGCCCGGGACCAGCGTCACGGCTCCGACGATGCCGTCCGCGGGGCTGGTGAGAGTGGTCGACTCGACGGCGCGCTCGGCCCGCGCCACCGCCTGCTCGGCCTGCAGCACCCGCGCGCGGTCGGTGGCCAGGGTCGCCTCGGTCACCTGACCGCCCATCGCGCGCTTCGCCTGGGCGGCGAGTTGCGCCTGGGCCTGGGCCATCGCCTCGGCGGCGGCCTGCTGGGCGGCCGCCTGGGCGGCGGCGACCATCTGCTGCTGCGCGGCGGCGAGTTGCTGCTGGGCGGCCGCGGTGGCCTGCTGCATGCCGGCGGACGCCGCGAGGATCGCCTGCCCGGCCTCCGCCTCGGCGCCGGCCAGGGCCAGGATCGCGTCGGTGCACGCGCCCAGTTGGCCCGCGAGCTTCTTGGCCTCGTCGACCGAGAGGGACGCCCACGCGCTCGGCAGCACGGTCGGCACCGCCGAGGGCGCCGGCCCGGAGAGCCCCCGCGCCGAAGCGGCGGAGGTCGGGGCGACCGAGGGGGTGGGGGTGTCGCCCGAGGGCGCCGCATCGGTGGGCCGAGCGTCCGTGGGCTGCGGCGCGGGGGTGTCCGTGGGCTGCGGCGCGGCGGCGTCCGTGGGCTCCGGCGACGGAGACTCGGTGGGGGCGGCCGACGTCGGGTGCGCCGTCGGGTGGCCGCTGGGGAGCGCGGTCGGGAGGGTGGTGGGCAGGGCGGTGGGGTGGCCGCTGGGCAGTGCGGTGGGGAGCGCGGTCGGGAGGGCGGTGGGCAGCGCGGTCGGCAGGGTCGTGGGGAGTTGTCCCTGCACCTGCTGCAGTTGGCCGATCACGGCGTAGACGGGGGCGCACGCGGCCTGCTGGGTGGCGACGGTGGTCTGCAGTTTCGTCAGCGACGCCTGGAGGGCCAGCGCGTAGGCGGGCGTGGTCGGCGTCCCTCCGGGTGTCCCCGCCCCGGGCAGGGTCCCGCCGCCCGGCAAACCCGACGAACCGCTCGGCACGCCCGACGAGCCGCCGGCGGCGGGCAGGAGCGAGCTCGGCAGCGCGGCCGAGGAACCGCCGTTGTTGCGGGCGACCGTGTCGGCGTCGAGGACGGCCCGGGCCTGGGCCAGGGTGGCCCGCGCCTGGAGGAGGCTGACCTGCAAGGGGGCGGGGTCGACGGTCCCGAGTTGCTGGCCGGCCTTCACGGGGTCGCCGACCCGGACCGACAGGGCGGTCACCAGGCCGGCCGTGTCGAAGCTCAGCGACTGCTGGCCCGGGCGCCGCACGACGCCGGTCGCCGTGAGTTGCTGGGTGATCGACCCGGCCGCGACCAGCGCGGTCGAGTAGGAGACCTGGCGGGGCCGGTTCTGGGTGGCCCAGGCCACGCCCCCGATCCCGAGGGCGGCGACCAGGGTGCCGGCGACGATCGAACGGGGCTTCATCATTCGCTCCTCAGGGCGTCGATGGGCGCGAGTTTCGCCGCGCGCGAGGCCGGGTAGACGCCGGCGATGAGGCCGACGCTCAGCGACACGGTCAGGGCCAGCAGGGTGGCGGGCACCGACACCATGACCTCGATGTCCAGGATGGGGGTGAGGATCGCGGCCCCGACCATGCCGGCCAGGATGCCGAGCGCCCCGCCGAGCAGGCCGAGGATGGCCGCCTCCACCAGGAACTGGCGCCGGATGAGCCCCGGCGTGGCCCCGAGCGCCTTGCGCAGCCCGATCTCGCGGACCCGTTCGCTCACCGAGACCAGCATGATGTTCATCACGCCGATGCCGCCGACGAGCAGCGAGATCGCCGCGATGCCGGACAGCAGCGTGGACAGCACGGCCGTCATGCTGTTGAGGGCGTTCATGAGCGCCTGGAAGGTCATGATCGAGAAGTCGCGGTTGGCCTCGGTCGTGGCGTGCCGGGCCGTGAGCGCCTGGGTGATCTCCTGGTGGGCCGCCGAGATCGAGTCGGCGTCCCGGGCCCCCACGTAGATCGCGTTGACGGCGTTGGCGTTGGGGGCGGTCGAGAGCCGCTGCGCGAACGTGCTGATCGGCACGACGATCGAGTCGTCGTCGTTCGTCATCGAACTGGAGCCCACCGATTCCATGACGCCGACGACCGTGAATTGCTGGTCGTTGAGCGTGATCCGCTGGCCGACGCCGGGGGACGTGCCGAAGAGCCGGGCGGCGGTGTTGGGGCCGAGCACCGCGACGCTCTCGGCGCGGTCCTGCTCGTCGGCGGTGAAGAAGCGGCCGTCGCCGAGCGTGCGGGACCGGACGCTCTGCCAGGCCACGTTCGTCCCGGTGACCAGCGTCGTCCAGTTGGTGGTGCCGAACTTGGCGGCCCCCTGGGTCGACACGATGGGGGCGACCCCCGCGATGTCCGGGGCGACGGTCGGGTCGGCGAGGGTGGCGGCGTCGTCCAGCGTGAGCGAGCCGCCGCCGACGGCGGTGCGCACCCCCGTCATGGACGTGGTCGACCCGGGCATGACGATGAGCAGGTTGGAACCCAGGTTGTTGATCTGGCGGTCGATCTCTTTGCGTGCGCCGTCGCCGAGGCCGACGGTGAGCATGACCGCGGCGATCCCGATCAGGATGCCGAGCATGGTCAGCAGCGAGCGCAGGCGGCGTCCGTTGAGCGACTCGAGCGCGGTCCGGAACGTCTCACTCCAGCCCATGGCGCCCCCCTCCCAGCGGGCCGGACGCCGCGAGTTCGGGCAGGTCCGCCTCGCTGAGCAGCCCGTCGTCGATGCGCCACCGGATCGCGGCGTGGGCGGCGACGTCCGCCTCGTGGGTGATCAGGACGATGGTGCGCCCGGAGGCGTGCAGTTCGTCGAACAGGCTGAGGACGTCGCGGGTCGACACGGAGTCGAGGTTGCCGGTGGGCTCGTCGGCGAGGATCAGGGTCGGCTCGGTGACCAGGGCGCGGGCCACGGAGACGCGCTGCTGCTGCCCGCCGGAGAGTTCGCCCGGGCGGTGGTCCATCCGGTTGCCGAGGCCCACCCGTTCCAGCGCGGCCGCGGCGCGTCGGCGCCGTTCCGACCGGGGGACGCCGGCGTACAGCAGCGGCAGTTCGACGTTGCGCAGCGCCGTCATGGACGCCAGCAGGTTGAACTGCTGGAAGACGAACCCCACCTGGCGGTTGCGGATCCGGGCGAGTTCCGTCTCGTCCAGTTGGGCCACTTCGGAGCCGTCCAGCAGATAGCTGCCCTCGCTGGGCACATCGAGGCAACCGATGATGTGCATGAGCGTCGACTTGCCCGAGCCGGAGGGCCCCATGATGGCCACGTAGTCGCCCGGCAGGACCTCCAGGTCGATGCCCCGGAGCGCCTCCACCTTGACGGCGCCGGTGTCGTAGGTTTTGCGCACGCCGCTCATCTTCAAGAGCGGACGCCCCGCGGCGGGCAGGACCGCGGTCATCGCGCCGACCTGCTCGCGGTGGGGGAGGCCGAGAAGGCGCCGGGCCCGAACCGGGGCGCCTGCGTCTGCACGACCTGGCCCTTCGGCACCCGGATGACCTCGCCCTCGGTGAGGCCGCTCACGATCTCGAGGGAGCCGCCGAAGCGGCGGCCCACGGCGACGGTGCGGACGCTCGGCTGGCCGCTCGCCATGACCTCCACCGTGGCCTTGTCGCCGGCGACGGTGACGGCGGCGCTGGGGACGGCGAGCACCTGCTCGTAGGTGGCCGTCGTGACGACGGCGTCCGCGCTCGACCCGGAGAACAGCGGCGTGCCGGCGTCCGTCACGTTCACGGTGACCGGGAAGGTGGCGGTGGCGCCGGCGTTCTGGGTGGCCACGATGCCGACGGTGTCGACGGCGCCGCGTACCGAGACGCTCGTGCCCGTGGGGGTGATGACCGCCGCCTGGCCCTGCTTGAGGGCCGGCAGGTCGGCGGTGCCCACCGAGGCGTCGAGCTTCCAGGAGTCGGTCGCGATGATCTCGATGCCGGAACCCGCCGTGCCGCCGCTGACCGCGCCCGGCAGCGCCACCCCGCTCAGACCGCCCAGGCCCGACAGGCCGCTCAGCCCCGCCCCGGTGCCGGCGGACGCCGCCGAGCCGCTCACCTGGTCGCCGACCGAGTAGGAGACCCGGGCGACCGTGCCGGCGATGGGCGCGACGAGGGTGGCGTCGCCGAGTCGGTTCTTGGCGTTGACCAGGGCGGCCTCCGCCGACCGCACCTGGGCGCGGGCCGCGTCGACCTGGGCGTCCGTGGCGAGGTCGGAGTCCTCGACGGTGGTGAGTTGGGCGCGCGCGGCCGCCGCGTTGGCGTCCGCGAGGGCCACGGCGTCGGACAGGTCGCGGGTGCCGACCGTGGCGAGCGCGGCCCCGGAGGCGACCCGGTCGCCGACCTTGACCCGGACGTCGGCGACCGTTCCCGCGACGCGGAACGTCGCGTTCGACTGCGTCTGGGGCTGGATCGTGCCGGACAGCGTCACCGTGTCCGTCTGGGTCGAGCGGGTGACGGTGACCTGCTCGTACTCGACGGGGGGGACGGGCGCGGGCCGGAGCAGCCACCACAGGCCGACGCCGGCGGCCGCGACGAGCGCCACCCCGATGCCGAGGAGCCACCAGGTCCGGGTCCGGGTGCGGCGTCGGCTCGCAGACATCAAGGTGCTCCAATCGCTGAAACGTTCACGACCATGCTAGTTGTCCGGCCCAACGGTTCCGGCGCTCCGTCTCCACCCCGATTCGGGCCAATAGGATGCGGCGCATGACCCGCATCGCCACCACGGCCGGCGCCCTCGCCCGGGCGGGCTTCGGGGATCCGACGACGGCGGCCGCCCTGATCGAGGACTGGGTCGCCACCTTCGAGTCGGACGCCGCGGCGCGCCTCGCGCTCGTGGAGGCGCTCGGCGACTCCGCCGACCCGGACCAGGCGGTGGCCGCCCTGCACCGGATCGGGCAGGAGGCCCCGGACGCGGTGCGGCGCTTCGCCGGCGACCCCGTCTGGCTGCGCCGGCTGACGGCCGTGCTCGGCGTGTCGGCGGCCTTCGGCCAGCACCTCGCGGCGCGGCCCGCCGACCTCGCCGTGCTTTCGGGCGACCTGGCCCCCCGGGACGCCCCCGCCCTGCGCGCCGAGCTGTTGGCCGCCGTGGGGGCCGACCCGGCGGCCGCGGCGTCCGTCGCCACCCGCGACGCCGACGAGTTGCGGCTGGCCCACCGGCGGGCGCTGCTGCGCCTGACCGCGCGGGACCTCACGGCCCTCGACCCGCTCGCCGAGGTCGAGGTCGTGGGACGCGAACTGGCCGACCTGGCCGATGCCGTGGTCGAGGCGGGGCTGGCGCTGGCCCGCGCGGAGGTTCCCGGCTGGGAGACCGTCCGGCTCGGCGTCGTGGCGCTGGGCAAGTGCGGCGCGGGCGAACTGAATTACGTCTCCGACGTGGACGTCCTCTACGTCGCCGAGCCGGCCCTGGGCCCGTCCGGCGAGCCGGCGACCTCCACCGAGCAGGCCGTCGCGCTGGCGTCCAAGCTGGTCGGCAGCCTGTCGCGCATCACGTCGGCGCACTCGGCCGCCGGCACCATCTGGCAGTTGGACGCCGCGCTGCGTCCCGAGGGCAAGGCGGGCCCCCTGGTGCGCACGCCGGCCTCGATGCGGGCCTACTACGAGCGGTGGGCGAAGGACTGGGAATTCCAGGCGATGCTCAAGGCCCGGCCGATGGCCGGCGACCGGGCGCTCGCCGGGGAGTTCGTCGACATGATCTGGCCGCTGGTGTGGGAGGTGGGCGGTCACGAGGACTTCGTCCCCGCGGTGCAGGCGATGCGCAAGCGCGTCATCTCGCTGATCCCGGCCCGCGAGGCGGACGCCGAGATCAAGCTGGGGGCCGGCGGCCTGCGCGACACCGAGTTCAGCGTGCAGTTGCTGCAGTTGGTGCACGGGCGCTCCGACGACCGGGTGCGGCAGCGCGGCACCTTCGAGGGCCTGCGGGCGCTGGTGGCCTGCGGATACGTGGGCCGCGAGGACGGCGGCCGACTCGACGAGGCGTACCGCTTCCAGCGGGCGCTGGAGCACCGCACCCAACTGGCCCACCTGCGCCGCACGCACCTGTTCCCGGCCGACGACGCCGCCCGGCGGCGACTCGCCCGCAGCCTCGGGCTCCCGGACGCCGCGGCCGTCGACGAGCGTTACCACGCCTCCAAGCGGGGCGTGCTGCGGCTCCACCAGCGGCTCTTCTACTCGCCGCTGCTCGAGGCCGTCGCGCGCATCCCGTCCGAGGCCGTCCACCTGACGTCGGACGCCGCCGAGACCCGGCTGCGCGCCCTCGGCTACCGCGACCCGAAGGCCGCGTTGCGCCACATCGAGGCGCTTACCCAGGGCGTGACCCGCAGCGCCGAGATTCAGCGGCAGCTGCTGCCGGCGATGCTCGGGTGGTTCGCCGAGGGCCCGAACCCCGACCACGGGCTGCTGGCGTTCCGGCAGGTGTCCGAGGCCCTGGGGCGGACGCCGTGGTACCTGCGGGCGCTGCGCGACGAGGGCAGCATGGCCGAGAACCTGGCCCGGGTGCTGGCGTCCAGCCGCTACGCCGTGGACCTGCTCATGCGCGCCCCCCAGACGGTGCACCTGCTCGCGGACACCGCCTCGATCCGGCCCCGCGCCCACGACGAGATCCGGGCCGAGATGGGGGCGTCCGCGCGCCGGCACGACGACCCGCAGAAGGCGATCGCGGCGATCCGCGCCGTCCGGCGGGCCGAACTGCTGCGCCTGGCGACGGGGGACCTGCTGGGGTCGATCGACGTGGACGCCCTCGGCGCCGGCCTGACGGACGTGATGGGCGCCACCATCGACGCCGCCCTGGAGGTGGCCGCGCGGGGCGTCCCCGACCCGCCGCGACTCGCGGCGATCGCGCTGGGCCGCTGGGGCGGCCGGGAACTGTCGTACAGCTCGGACGCCGACGCGCTGTTCGTGCTGGCGGACGCCGACGCCACCCGCGCGGCCCTCGGGATCGTGGCGACGCTCCGCCGGCTGCTGGCGCTGCCCGGCCCCGACCCCGCGCTCGAGATCGACCTCGACCTGCGGCCCGAGGGCAAGGGCGGGCCGATGGTGCGTTCCCTGGCGTCGTATCGCGCCTACTACGAGAAATGGGGCTCGACCTGGGAGCGGCAGGCCCTGCTGCGGGCCGCTCCGGGGGCCGGCGACCCCGAGTTGGCGGCCGAGTTCCTGGCGGCGGTCGAGCCGGTGCGTTACCCGGTCGACGGGCTGACGGGCCGCCAGGTCACCGAGATCCGCGCGCTGAAGGCCCGGATGGAGGCCGAGCGGCTGCCGCGCGGCACCGACCCCAAACGCAACGTGAAGCTCGGCCCGGGCGGGCTGTCCGACGTCGAATGGGTGGTGCAGTTGCTTCAGCTGCAGCACGGGCAGCGGGTGCCGGCCGTGCGGTCGACGCAGACCATGGCGGCGCTGGCGGCCGAGGCGGAGGCGGGGCTCGTGAGCGAGCCGGACGCCCGCGTGCTGGCCGACGCCTGGCGCTGGGCCTCGCGCATCCGCAACGCCGGCATGCTGCTGCGCGGCAAGGCCTCGGACGCCCTCCCCCCCGACGTCCGGGAGCTGGCCCCGGTGTCCGAACTGCTGGGCTACCCGAAGGGCTCGGCGTCCGAGTTCGTCGAGGACTGGCATCGCCGCGCCCGGGCGGCCCGCCGGGTCATGGACCGCCTGTTCTGGGAGGCCCCCTGAGCGACCCGCCGGCCCTCGGCTTCGAGGGACGGCGGGACGGCGGGACGGCGGGACGGCGAAGGCCCGGGCGCTCAGTCGCGGATCGCCAGGGAGGTGTCCGGGTCGAAGAAGTGCAGGCGGGGGGTGTCGACGGTCACCATGATCGTGTCGCCGGGCCGCGTCCGGGCCCGGGGGGCGAAGGATGCCACCCAGCGGACGCCGCCGGTGACGAGCGACTTCGCGGCCTTGTCGCCCTGGTCCTTCTGAAGCAGCTTGGTGTCCTCGGTGTCCGCCGGGCGGGCGTCCAGGGTGAAGTAGACCATCAGTTCGGAGCCGAGGGCCTCCACCAGGTTGGCCGTGGCGCGCAGCCCCTCGCCGCCCTTGACCCGCGAGTCCTCCATGTCCTCGCTGCGGATGCCGATCACGACGTCGCGGCCCACGTAGTCGGCGAGCCGCGGGTGCGCGGCCAGCGCCTCGGGCGCCAGACGCAGGGTCTGCTCGCCCAGTTGCACCGAGTAGGCGTCGCCGGCGCGATCCAGCCGGGCCGCCGCCATGTTCATGGGGGGCGAGCCGATGAAGCCGGCCACGAAGATGTTGTCGGGGTTCTCGTACATGGCCTGCGGCTCGGCGATCTGCTGCAGGACGCCCTTCTTCATCAGGGCGATCCGGTCGCCCATCGTCATGGCCTCGATCTGGTCGTGGGTGACGTAGATCGTGGTCGTGCCCAGGTCCTGCTGGATCTGCGCGATCTCGGTGCGCATCTGGCCGCGCAGCTTGGCGTCCAGGTTGGACAGCGGCTCGTCCATCAGGAACACCTGCGGACGCCGCACGATCGCCCGGCCCATGGCGACGCGCTGCCGCTGGCCGCCGGACAGCTGCTTGGGCCGCCGGTCGAGGTACTCGGTGAGGTCGAGCTTGGCGGCCGCCTCGCGCACCAGGCGGTCCATCTCGGCCTTCGGCGTCTTGCGGAGCCGCAGGCCGTAGCCGATGTTGTCGGCCACCGTCATGTGCGGGTAGAGGGCGTAGCTCTGGAACACCATCGCGATGTCGCGGTCCTTCGACGGCACGGTGTTGACGACGCGGCCGCCGATCCGCATCTCGCCGGAGGTGACGTCCTCCAGGCCCGCCACCATCCGCAGCGCGGTCGACTTGCCGCACCCGGACGGCCCGACCAGGACGAGGAATTCCCCGTCGGCGATGTCGAGGGACAGGTCCTTGACGGCGTGGAAACCGTTCTCGTAGACCTTGTTGACCCGATCGAAGACGACGTCTGCCATGGTGACTCCTTACCGAACCGTCCACACCTGAAAACTGGGGCCCTCGCCGGGGAGGGTGACCGTGCCGGCCGCCACCGCGAGGTCTGCGGCGCCGCCGTACACGTTGCCGAGCCGCGCGTCCGGGGCGGCGCCCAGCGCGTGGGCGTCCAGACGCAGCCCCTCGTGGGGGCCGCGCGCGGCGAGGCAGAGCAGCGTCTCGGACGCCGTCTCGCGGACGTAGGCGAAGGCGTCGGCGTCCACGACCAACCAGCGGAGACTGCCGCGCTTGAGGGCCTGCGACGAGCCGCGCAGCCGCGCGAGGGCCCGGTAGCGGGCCAGCGTGGCGGCGTCCCACGATTCGGGGCGTCCCCATGGCATCGGACGCCGCGCGTCCTCCCCGCGGACGCCCTCGCCGCCGAGCTCGTCGCCGGCGAACACCATCGGCGTCCCGGGGAACGTGAACAGCAGGCCGGCGGCGACGCCCACCGCGTCGGCGTCCCCGACGATCGTCCGGATGCGGGGCGTGTCGTGGCTACCCAGCAGCGACCAGGACGCGCACACGGCGCGCCACGGCGTCACGGCCTGGAACGCGCGCACGGTGGCGTGGACGGCGGCGCCGGGCAGCCGGGGGATCGGCACGGGTACGCCGAGGTACGTCTGCTCGCCGCCGGGGGACGGCCGGTAGTCCGGCGACCGCAGCCACGCCCAGACCGGGCGCAGGAAGCCGGCGTAGTTCATGGCGCCGTCCCAGCCCGCCCCGGTGAGGTCGGCCGAGGCGTCGTGGCAGTGTTCCGCGATCAGGACGCCGCCCGGCCGGACCGCCTCGATCGTGGCCCGCAGGGCGCCCGCCACCGCGAGGTTGGCGTCGTCGGCGTCGTGGCGTCCGGTCATGTTCGCCACGTCGATGCGCCAGCCGTCCAGGTCGTAGGGCGGCTCGAGCCAGCGCGCGGCGACCGAGTCGGGGGCGGCGGCGAGGCGTCCGATCAGGTCGGGACCGAACCGGAACTTCGGCAGCGACGGCACGTCGTACCAGCCCAGGTGCGAGCCGTCGGGCCGGAAGTAGTAGAACGCGCGCTCCGGGGCGTCCGGGTCGGCCGCCGCCGCCGCGAACCACTCGTGCGTGACCCCCGAATGGTTCGTGGTGAGGTCGCCGATCACCCGCAGGCCGCGCGCGTGCGCGGCGGCGGTGAGCCGGGCCAGCGCCTCGTCGCCGCCGAGCAGCGGGTCGACGTGGGCGAACGACGTCGCGTCGTAGCGGTGGTTCGACGGGGCCGGGAAGAACGGCGTCAGGTAGAGGGTGTTGAACCCCAGCTCCACGAGATGGTCCAGGTGCTCCACGACCCCGTCGAGGTCGCCGCCGAAGAACTGGTGGGGCACGTCGGGCATCCGGAAGTCGACCGCGTCGTCCCAGGCCGCGGGCCGTGCCCAGGCCGGCAGGGGGCGTCCGTCGGCGGCCGCCGAGCGGGCGAACCGGTCGGGGAACACCTGGTAGACGAGCGCGTCCGCGACCCAGTCGGGCGGGGCCGGGTGGGTGCTGAGGGTGAAGTCGTGGGCGTCCGGCACGTCGTGCTCGGCGATCCCGGCGCCGGTCAGCCAGCGGTAGCGGCCCGCGGGTCCGCTGAGCAGCCAGCGGTAGCGCACCACCGGGTTGGCGACCCGCACGTCGGTCTCGAACCACGTCGCGTGGTCGTCGGACGCCGCGGGTGCGGCCCGGTCGTAGTGCGGCTCGGCGTCCGGGGTGGTGCGGACGAAGACGGCGTCCGGCTCCTGGCCGCGGGGCACGCGCAGGCGCAGGCGCACGGTCTCGCCCAGGCGCGGAGCCCGGGTCGAGACGTAGAGCGCCGAGCCGTCGTGGTGCGGCTGGCCGGACAGGTCGAGCATCAGCCCTTCACCGCGCCCGCCGTCAGGCCGCCCACGATGTACTTCTGGAGGGCGTAGAACAGGGCCACGGTCGGGATGGCGGTCAGCAGCGTCCCGGCGGCGAAGATGCCGAAGTTGTTGTTGCGTTCGCCCGCGATGAGGCCGTAGAGGCCGATGGCGAGCGTCTTGCTGTCGGACTCGGTCAGGAAGACGTTGGCCATGATGATCTCGTTGATGGTGCCGATGAAGCTCAGCAGGCCCGTGACGGCCAGGATCGGCGCGACCAGCGGCATGATGATGCCGAAGAAGATCTGGGTGTGCGTGGCCCCGTCGACCTTCGCGGATTCGTCCAGGTCTTTGGGGATCGTGTCGAAGAAGCCCTTCATCAGCCACGTGTTCACGCCGAGCGCGCCGCCCATGTAGAGGATGATCAGGCCCCACCACGTGTTGAAGCCGATCTGCGGGTACAGCTGGGTGATGCGCGTGAACATGATGTAGATGGCGACCATGGCCAGGAACTGCGGGAACATCTGCACCAGCAGCAGGAACATCAGGCCCGGGCGGCGGCCCTTGAAGCGGTAGCGGCTGAAGGCGAAGGCCGCCAGCGCCGACAGGAACATCGACAGGAAGCCGGCCACCGCGGCGATCACGATCGAGTTGACGAACCAGCGGGTGAACGGGGTGGTGCTGAGCAGCTTCTGGAAGTTGTCGAGGGAGAACGCGTTCGGCACCAACGTGGTGGACGACAGCTGGCCGAGCGGATTCAGGGCCGCCGACACCACGAACATGATCGGGAACAGCGAGAAGGCGATGGCCACCCAGGCCACCAGGTGCCGCCAGCCGATGCGGGCGAACCAGTTGCCCTGGGCGCTGCCCAGGTAGCGGGGGGCGTCCTCGACGGGCTGCGTCGAAGCGGACGGGGAGGTCGCGGGGACCGGGTGGGGAGTCGATGCGCTCATGTCAGTTGATGTCCTCGAGAGCCACGGTGCGCCGGAAGCTGACGATCGAGACGCCGGCCACGATGAAGAAGATCAGGATGCTCATGGCGGCGGCCAGACCGTACTGGGACCCGCCGCTGCCGGTGAAGCCGGCCAGGCGGTAGGTGTAGCTGATCAGCAGGTCGGTCGCGCCGAGGTTGGGGCTGTCCGGCGGGAACGGGCCGCCGTCGGAGGTGAGCCGGATCGCGTTGAAGTTGTTGAAGTTGAACGCGAACGAACTGATCAGCAGCGGCGCGGTCGCGACGAAGAGCAGCGGCAGGGTGACGGTGCGGAAGGCGAAGAAGCGGGACGCCCCGTCGACCGACGCCGCCTCGACCAGGTCGGTCGGGATCGACTGCAGGGCGCCCGTGGTGACCAGGAACATGTACGGGTAGCCGAGCCAGAACTGCACCAGCAGCACGGCGATCTTGGCGGCGGTGGGTTCGCCGAACCAGTTCACGTTGAGGTTGAACAGGTTGTTGATGAGGCCGAAGTCCTGGTTGAACATGTCGCGCCAGACCAGGAGCATCGCGAAGGCGGGCATGGCGTAGGGCAGCACGATCAGGACGCGGTAGAACTTGAGCCCGCGCAGCTTGTCGGAGTTCAGGGCCATCGCCATCAGCAACCCGACGGCGAACGTGCCGAAGACGGAGATCAGGGCGAACGAGAAGTTCCACACGAGCATGCCCAGGAAGTGACTGCGCAGCGTGGGGTCCTGGAACGGCTTCGTCCAGTTGGACAGGCCCACGTTCACCTGCCAGCCCTGGTCGAGGTTGTTGCCGGCGGCGTCCACGAAGTACCCGGTCGAGCCGTCCGCCGTCCAGGTCGCCCCGGTGGACGCCTCCTTGATGCAGTCGCAGGCGGGGTCGTAGAGGCGGGTGGCCTTGCCCTCGACCGCGCGGGACAGGCCGTTGTTCTTGATGGCCCCCTGCGCGGTGGGGACGACGAGCCGGCCGAGGTCGGTGGCCCGCGCGGCGGCCTGACCGAGGTTGAGCACCGTGAACCCGTCGACCGCGGTCACCTTGAACGAGTCGGACACCTGCGCGTTGACGGCCGGTTGGAGGCCGCTCGCGGTGCCGACCTGGACGGTTTTCGTCGCCGGGTCCACCAGGAGCATGACCACCGGGCCGGTCGCCGGGTCGCCCTGGGTGGCGACCGTGAGGTAGTACTCGGGCGCGCCGGGGACGGGCTGCACGCTGCCCGTCTGGATGGCCGCGATCGCGTCCTCCTTCGACCCGCGGTGGCCGTCGCCGAAGTTGGTGAACGCCGTGCCGATCGTGAACACGACGGGGATGATCTGGAAGAGGATCAGGAAGACCAACCCGGGGGCCAGGTACTTCGGCGGGATCTTCCAGGGCTGCAGGTAGAGGAAGAAGATCGCGGCCGCGCTGAGCAGCAGCAGCGCCAGCATGAGCCAGCTCTGGGTGGCCCACAGCGGGGGCGCCATCCAGACGGTGATGGCGGCGACCAGGCCGAGCCCGACGATCTTGCCGAGCAGGGCCAGCGGCGTCGTCGTGGCCAGGCCGGCGCGGCGGCGGGGCTCGGGCGCCTTCGCCGTGGTCTGCGGGCTCACAGTGGACACGTCTTCTCCTCCAAAGCCAGGGATGGGGGGCGATCCGCGCGGGGACCGGTCCGGCCCCCGCGCGGTGATCGTCAGCCGATGGCCGCCTTGAGGGCGGTCTCGGCGGCCTTCAGGGTGGTCGTCACGTCGGCGCCGCCGACGATGGCGGCCTGGGCCTTGCCGGCCGGGTCCCACACCTTGCCCATGGCCGGGATGGCCGGCATCGGGATGGCGTCCTTGCCGGCGTCCAGGAACTTCTGGAGGTCGGGATCGCTCGCCTTGACCTGGTCGAGGGCGGCGATGAGGGCCGGCGGCCGGGCCTCGGCGTTGAAGAGCGCGACCTGCGTCTCCGCCTTGGCGACGTTGTTGGTCACGAACTCCTGGGCCAGGGTCGCGTTCTTACCCTTGGCGGCCACGTAGAAGGTGCCGGCGCCGTAGAACTGGGAGGCCGGGGAGCCGCCGTCCTTCCACGTCGGGATGGCGGTGATGTCGTACTTGATGTTCGCCTTCTTGATGTCGGCGACCGACCACGGGCCGGTGATGAAGAAGGCCGACTTGCCGCTGGTGAAGGTGGCGGTGGCGTTCTCGCCGCCGATCGAGCGCTTCAGCACGGGGGTGGCGGCCGTCTCGCCGATGGCCTTGATCTTCTCCATGGCGGCGATCGTCTTCGGCGACGCGATGGTCAGGTTCTTCGGGTCGAACTTGCCGGTGGCGGCGTCGTACGCGAAGAAGGAGCCGCCGCCCGCGGACATGAGCGGCATCATGTGGTAGACGTCGCCGTTCTGGCCGACGGGCAGCGTCAGGATCTCGGTCACGCCCTTGTTGGCGGCCTTCAGTTCCTTGCCCTTGGCGATCAGGTCGTCGAGGGTGGCCGGGGCGTCGGGGGCCAGCGCGGTGTTGCGGATCAGGGCGATGTTCTCGCGCATGTACGGGACGCCGTAGGTCTGGCCCTCGTACGTGGTCGCGGCCAGGGCCTTCGCGTCGAAGGCGGCCTTGTCGGTGATGCTCACCGGCGAGATGGCGCCGTTCTGGACGAGGTTGCCGATCCAGTCGTGCGCGCCGACGACGATGTCGGGGGCGTTGCCGGCCTGGGACGCGGTCACGAAGGTGCCCTGCAGGTCGGTGGAGACGGCCTGGATGTTGACCTTGATGCTGTTCTCGGCGGCGAACTTGTCGGCCACGCCCTTCAGAGCCGCGGCGCGCTTGTCGTCGGCCCAGATGGTGAGGGTGCCGGCCACGGAGCCCGCGGGGGCCTGGGCCGTGGGGGTGGCGCTGGTCGCGGCCGTGGTGGCGGCGGAGGAGGGAGCGGCGGACGGGGCGGTGGTGGTCGGCGTGGAGGCGCACGCGGTGAGCGCGAGCGACCCGAGGGCCAGCCGGCCAGAAGACGGATCTTCATGCGGTTCCTTTCCATGACACGGGAACCCCGATTCGGTTCCCGGGAGCGGACTGCCCACATCAAAGCACGCCGCCCCGACATTGTACGAGCAACATGGCTGCGCTT
>WBZS01000336.1_pt1 | contig 69372 bp, 58 predicted proteins | sample 5204201 | NCBI WGS metagenome assembly WBZS01 (sample SAMN12344357, study PRJNA552823) | activated sludge metagenome | biome: Activated sludge suspended growth; feature: Nitrification reactor; material: Wastewater; isolation source: activated sludge from nitrification reactor of wastewater...
GCCGACGGTGTCCATGTCCATCTTGCGCGCCAGCGTGATGTGCTGCTCGGCGACGTCGGCCTCGGTGCAGTGGGTGGCCACGCGGATGGTGTGTACGCCCAGCTCGTGCGCCATGCGCAGGTGGTCCACCGTGCCGATGCCCGGCAGCAGCAGCGCCGAGACCTTGCTGCGCTTCATCAGCGGGATGACCGCGCTTAAATATTCCTCGTCGGTGTGCGCCGGAAAGCCGTAGTTGACCGACGAGCCACCCAGCCCGTCGCCGTGGGTGACCTCGATCAGCGGCATGCCGGCGTCGTCCAGCCCTTGGGCGATGGCGCGCATCTGGTCCAGCGTCATCAGGTGGCGCTTGGGGTGCATGCCGTCGCGCAGCGTCATGTCGTGCAGCATGACCTGGCGGCCTTGAAACGTGCTCATGGTGGGCCTCTATGTGTCAGCAGTCAGTCGGGCGATCGGTCTTCGCGTGCGTATGAACCATGAACGTCACGCCTGCGGCGCGACATGAACAATGAACAAGAACCGGCATGCGGGGGGTTGTTCATCGTTCATCGTTCATCGTTCATCCATCGGTCTTTGCGTGCGGATGAACGATGAACGCCACGCCTGCGGCGCGACATGAACAATGAACAAGACCCGGCATGCGAGGGGTTGTTCATCGTTCATCATTCATCGTTCATTCCTCATCCCAAAGTCAACGTGCCGGCGATCAGTTCTTCGGCAAACATCTCGGCGGTGCGGGCGGCGGCGGCGGTCATGATGTCCAGGTTGCCGGCGTACTTGGGCAGGTAGTCGCCCAGGCCTTCAACCTCCATGAAGATCGACACCCGGTGGCCATCGAACACCGGGCCGTTGACCAGCCGGTAGCCGGGCACGTAGCGCTGCACCTCGGCGATCATGGCCTGCACCGAGGCCTCGATCTCTGCCTGGCGCGGCAGCTCGGCGGTCAGGCAGTGCACCGTGTCGCGCATGATCAGCGGCGGGTCGGCCGGGTTGATGACGATGATCGCCTTGCCCTTTTTCGCGCCGCCCACGCGCTCTACCGCGCTGGCCGTCGTGCGGGTGAACTCGTCGATGTTCTTGCGCGTGCCCGGGCCGGCCGAGCGGCTCGACACGGTGGCAACGATCTCGCCATAGTCCACCGCCTGCACGCGGCTGACCGCGGCCACCAGTGGCACCGTCGCCTGGCCGCCGCAGGTGACCATGTTGACGTTCATTTCGCGCTTGCCGATGTGCTCGCGCAGGTTCACCGGTGGCACGCAAAACGGGCCGATCGCCGCCGGCGTCAGGTCGATCATCAGTGCGCCCTGGGCGTTGACCTTGCGCGAGTTCTCGGCGTGGACGTAGGCGCTGGTGGCGTCGAAGACGATTTGCACGCCGTCGGCGCGCATATTCGGCAGCAGGCCGTCGACGCCATCGGCGGTGGTCTTGATGCCCAGCTCATGGGCTTTTTTCAGGCCGTCGGATTCGGGGTCGATGCCGACCATCCACACCGGCTCCAGCACCGCGCTGCGGCGCAGCTTGGCCAGCAGGTCGGTGCCGATGTTGCCGGGCCCGATCAGGGCGCACTTGATCTTGCGGTTCATGTCTGGGCAATGCCTCTCGTGGCGGGTGACGCTGCAAAGGGCTTCCAATGTATCGGCAACCGCGGCGCGGCATGTGGCGCGCCCGCGCGGCTCACCACAGCGCGCGCAGACCCTCGAAGATGCGCGAGAAGATCCAGAAGTCGAAGCTGCCGAGCGCCACGACCACCGCCCAACGCCAGCACAGCCGCGCGCGCTGCAGCGGCACCGGCTCGTTGCTGGCCAGGTGCAGCGCAAAGAAAAACGCCGCGCCGAGCAGGAACACGCCCGCCGCCACGGCCGGCAGCCACCAGAGCTTGCTCATCGGCGGTCGGTCGCCGCTCTGGTCGCTCGCCCAATCACCGGGCAGCCCCCCCGGCTCACCACGCGGTGGGCAGCCAGGCCAGCGTGGCGACGCCGTACCAGCCCAGCACCACAAACCCGGCCCACTTCAACAGGCGAATGCCGCTGCGCCCCCAGCTCAGCCGGCCGGTGACCAGCGCGCCGCAAAGCATCAGCGCCGCGGCCAGCAGCAACGCGCCGAAGACGAATCGAAAAAGCACCATCGCGCGAACCGTTTCCCAACATTTCTTTATGCGGTCAGTATGGCGTCGTCGGCCGGGGTGACAGCCCCGCACCCCGGGGGGACAGCGCGGCGCGGCAGTGCCCAGTTAATCAGAGCGGCCGACCGGGGCGACTTCACCACACCGGCGCGAGTTCGGCAAAGCCGGGCGGCGCGTCGGCGGCGCTGTCGAAGCTGACCAGGTCCCAGGCATCGGGCTGCGCGAACAGCGCGCGCAGCAGCAGGTTGTTCAGCGCGTGGCCGCTCTTGAAGCCGGTGTAGTGGGCCAGCATCGGGTGGCCGGCGTTGTACAGGTCGCCGATGGCGTCGAGGATCTTGTGCTTGGCGAATTCGTCGGCGTAGCGCAGCCCGTCGGCATTGAGCACGCGCGAATCGTCAATCACGATGGCGTTGTCCATGCTGCCGCCCAGCGTCAGCCCACGCGAACGCATGGCCTCGACGTCCTTGGTAAAGCCGAAGGTGCGCGCGCGGGCGATGTCGCGCTTGTAGCGGCCCGAGCCCATGTCGAAATCGACGCGCTGGCCGGTGGCGTCGACCGCCGGGTGGCCGAAGTCGATCTCGAAGCTGAGCTTGAAGCCGTGGTACGGCTCAAGCCGCGCCCACATCAGCCGCTTGCCCTCGCCCTGGCGCACCTCGACCGGCTGCCTGACGCGGATGAAGCGCCGCGGCGCATCCTGCAGCGCAATGCCGGCGCTTTGCAGCAGGTAGACAAAGCTGGCCGCCGAGCCGTCGAGTATCGGCACCTCGTCGGCGGTGATGTCGACCACCAGGTTGTCCAGCCCCAGCCCGGCACAGGCGCTCATCAGGTGCTCGATGGTCTGCACCTTGGGTGCGCCGGGGTCGCCGCCGGCCGAAATGGTCGACGCCATGCGGGTGTCGCTGACCACCTCGGGCCGCACCGCGATTTCAACCGGCTGCGGCAAATCAACGCGGCGAAAGACGATGCCGGTGTTGGGTGCGGCGGGTTTGAGCGTCAGCTCGACCTTTTGCCCGCTGTGCATGCCAACGCCGACGGCGCGGGTGATTGACTTCAGGGTGCGCTGTTGCAGCATAGGGGTGATTGTCCGCCGCCGCCGCGGCGCTCGCGCCGCTCGGCCTCCGATTCGGCCGGGCTTGCACGCGTTGCGCCGGCTCCGGCGACGGCGCATCATCGTCGGCCCTGTCTTACCCACCCTGCGAGGGAGTCTGCAATGAACCTGCCCACCCTGTTCAAGACCGTTGGCCTATGTGCCCTGCTGTCGCTTGGCGGCTGCTTTGGCGACAGCGAAGACCCGCCGCCGGTGGTCGCGGCCGCGCTGCCCGACGCGGCCGGAAGCTGGACCAAGTTCGTGCCGACCAGCATGACCATGGATGGCCGCACCATCACCCCGACCTGCTCGAAGGCGCCCGGCTCGGTCAGCGATTACCACTTCTGGGCCAAGCGCGGCAGCGTGAACAAGGTGGTGGTGTACTTTGAGGGCGGCGGCGCCTGCTGGGACGGCGCGACCTGCTCGGCGCAGATCTCGGCCGCCGCAGGCGCGGCGGCCGCGAAGGGGTTGTACAAGTCTGAAATCCTGGCCAGCGACGTGCCGACGCTTTACGGCGGGCTGTTTGACAACAGCAACAGCGCCAACCCGGTCAAGGACTGGAGCATGGTCTACGTGCCCTATTGCACCGGCGACATCCATACCGGCTCGAACACCGCCAGCTACGTCAACCCGTTCACACAGCAGGCCTACACCATCGAGCACCGCGGCGCCGACAACTTCCAGGTCGTGCTGACCTGGATGCGCTCGAACTTCCACAACCCCGACGAGGTGTTGGTGACCGGGTCCAGCGCCGGCGGCTACGGCGCGATCGTCAACTACCCGAAGGTACGCAAGGCCTTCCCGAACGGCCGCGGCGTGATGCTTGCCGACGGCGCCCAGGGCGTGACCCCGACCAGCTTCGACACCGTGCGCAACAGCGCGTGGAACCCGCAGCTCGACAGTGACGTCTACGGCGCCAGCGCGCAGGCCACGCCGACCAGCGCGTTGATGCGCAAGCTGGCCGAGCGCTACCCGAACGACCGCATGGCGCAATACACCTCGTCGTACGACCTGGTGCAGATCCAGTTCTACGACATCATGGTCAACGGACTCACCGGCACCCAGGGCACGGCCTGCCAGGCCTGGATCGACGGCATGTTCAGCAACCTGACGCAGACGCAGACGGCGGCCAACTTCCGCAGCTATGTCGGCAGCGGCACCACCCACACCCTGCTGCGCGGCACCACCAACACCCCCGCCGGCACGCCGCTGTACTACAACGACACCAGCGGCGGAACGCCGTTCATCACCTGGTTGGGCAAGCTGCTGGGCACCGACAGCCTGTCCAACGCCACCTGCACCGGCTGCACCACCTTCCCGGCGGCCTGCCCGGTCTGAGCGCTCTGCCGGCTGCCGGCGGCGGGACGGGTCACTGCCGGCTCAGCCGCCGATAGGCGCTGTAGTGGCGGATCGCCTGCCGCGCGTGCCCGGCGCGCTCGTGCAGGCGGGCGGCGTTGAAGTGCGCATCGGCAAACGCCGCGTCCAGCGCCAGGCAGCGTGTGTAGGCGCGCAGTGCGGCGTCGGCCTCATTGACGTCTTCCAGCGCCACACCCAGGTTGAACAGCAGCGCGGCGGTCTGCACCTCGTGCTGCAGCGCCTGCTGGTAGACCGCCACCGCGTCGAGGTGGCGGCCCTGCGCGCCGAGCAGCACGCCCAGGTTCAGGTAGGCGTCGGCCGAACGCGGCGCGGCGGCGATGGCGTGGCGGTAGGCGGCTTCGGCCGCCGCCGCGTCACTGGCTTCCAGCGCCGCGCCAAAGGCCAGCCAGTGTGCGGCATCGGCCTCGCTGAGCGCCAGGCCCGGCGCAGGCGGCGGCTTAGTTGCCACCGTCACCGCAGGCGGCTTAGTGGCCACAGCCGCTGCCGGCGCGGCAGCATCAGCGGCCATCGCGCGCGCGCGCAGCGACTGCACCGGGGCCGGCCGCGCGGGCGGCAGGTCGAAGTCGAACACCGCCTGGCCGGAGTCGACCGTCCACGGCCGGCCGGCCTCGCGCACCACCACCTGGCCGCCGAGCGCGTCGATGCGCAGCCCGGTCAGCGGCAGCTCGGCCGGCAACTGCGCGCGCAGCCGCTGCAGCGCGGCGACGATGCGCCGCGCCGGCACCTGGGCCTGGCGCAGCGTGTGCGCGGTACGCAGCAGCACCAGGTCCTGAAAGCCAAAGCGCCACTCGCGCCGCGGGCCGCGGCTGGGGCTGACAAAGCCCGCCGCCACCAGCCGCATCACCGCCGACCGCGACAGCCCGAACAGCGCGGCGATGTCGCGCAGCGTGTAGTGCTGCCGCATCCGGGAACCGACGGGCGCGCCTTTAGCCCGCCTTGCGTGCGCGCGGCGCGGCGGCCGGGGACAGCGCGTCGGCCACCGCGCCGGTGGCAACCGCACGCCGCGCCGGCTTGCGCGCCGGCGCCGGGTTGGCGGCCGGCACGTCGGCCGCGGGCGCCTGCGGCGCCGCTGACGGCGCCTTCACCGCTGCCTTGACCGCCGCCTTGCCGGCCGCCGGGCGCGCGCCGAGGCTGGCGCGCAGGGCTTCGGTCAAATCGATGATTTGCGCGTCGGCGCCCAGCGCGTCGGCCGACTTGGCCACCACCACCGCGTGGCCGGCGATCTTTTCGTCGATCGCCGCCAGCAGCCGGGCTTTTTCCTCGTCCTGGTAGTCGGCCGGGCGGTAGGTCTCGGCGGCGATCTGGTCGATCAGTTGCAGCGCCAGTTGCAGCTCGGGCGCGCTGACCTGGGCCTCTTCGATCGCCAGTTCCTGGGTCGTGCGCACCTCGTCGGCGTACAGCAGTTGCTGCAGCACCAGCGCGCCATCGCCCGGGCGCAGCTGCACCACATATTGCTTGCCCTTCCAGGCCCAGCGCGCCAGCGCGCAGCGGCCGCTTGCGCGCATCGCGTCGAGCAACAGCCGGTAGGGCTTGGCGCCGCGCTTGTCGGGCGCCAGGTAGTAGGCCTTGTCGTAGTAAATCGGGTCGACCGCGGCCAGCGGCACGAAGGACACGATGTCGACCGTTTGCCGCGCGGCTTCTTCCAGCGCCTTCAGCTCGGCGGCTTCGAAGGTGACGTAGCGGTCTTTCTCGAACTCGTAGCCCTTGACCATCTCGGCGCGCTCGACCACCACGCCCTCGTCGATGCACACGTACTGCTGCTTCAGCCGCGAGCCGCATTTGTGCAGCAGGTTGAAGCGCACCGCGCTGCCGCTTTCGGTGGCGGTGTAGAGCTTGACCGGTATCGACACCAGCCCAAAGCTCAGCGACAGCGAGGCAATCGATCGTGCGGCCATGGGCACACCTTTACGGCACGGCAAGGGGGTCAGCAATTTAGCCGGCTTTACGCGGCATTGCCAGCACTGGCGCGGCCAGACCCAGCCGTGCCAGCGCGGCGTCCAGCGTCTGGCGGGCAGCGGCCGCGCCTTGCCAGGGGTCGGCCGCTTCCAGCGAGACATGGTCGCGGGCGTTGGCGATGGTCCATTGCGCGGCCGATTTCAGCCCCGCCAATGCGTCCCACGGCAGCGGCATCGACACCCCCAGCCCGGGCCGCGCGCGCGCCGAGTACGCCGCCACGGTGGTGGCGCCGTGGCCGTTGCGCAGAAAGTCGACAAAGACCTTGCCGACGCGGTTGGCCGGCCCGCTCTTGGCGACGAAGCGCTGCGGCAGCGTGCCGGCCAGGTGCTGCACCGCGGCGCGTGAAAAGGCCTTCACGGCGTCGGCGCCCAGCAGCGGCACGATCGGCACCACCACGTGCAGCCCCTTGCCGCCGCTGGTCTTCAACCAGGCCAGCAGGCCGAGTTCATCGAGCAGCGTGCGCGTCAGCAGCGCGGCCTCGCGCACCTGGGCGAAGGCGACCCCGGCGCCCGGGTCGAGGTCGAAGACGATGCGGTCAGGCTGGCCGATGTGCCCGACGGTCGCGTTCCAGGTATGGAACTCGATGACGTTCATCTGCACCGCCGACAAAAGCCCTTGCGCGTCGGCCAGCGCCAGCAGCGGCGCGTGGCCGGGCCACAGCGCGGCGTCGAGCACGCGCAGTCCGGGCAGGCTGCCCGCCTCGTCGTGCTTCTGGAAGAACTGCGGCCCGCCGACGCCCTCGGGCGCGCGCAGCAGCGACAGCGGCCGGCCGGCCAGGTGCGGCAGCATGCGCTCGGCCATGCTGTCGTAGTAGCGAAACAGGTCGCGCTTGGTCAGCCCGGTGCTGGCGTCTATGACCCGCTGCGGGTGGCTGAGCTGCACCGCCGCGTCGACCCGCTGCGCCGCGCTGTCACCGAGCAGGGGCTCGCGGCGCACGTCCAGCGCCGGGCGGTCGTCGCGCAGGCCCTGGTACACCGCGTGGCGCACATGGCCATCGGGCGTCCAGCCGGCAAAGCGCACCTGCACCAGCAGCCGCGGCTCGACCCAACGCTCATTGCCGGCGCCGCGGCGCGACCAGCGCCCGGGGTCGCGGCTGCCGGCGGCAAACGGCGGCGTGGCGCGCAGCAGCGGCAGCAGCCGGGCGTGTAACGCGACGGCGGTGGCCGCGTCCCAACCGGTGCCGACGCTGCCGGCGTGGTGCAGCGCGCCGTCGTCATCGTGCAGGCCCAGGATCAGGCTGCCGACCTGGCCGTGTGCGCCCTGGCGCTCGGTGAAGCCGCCGACCACCAGCTCTTGCCGCGCGGCGATCTTCAGCTTCAGCCAGCTTGCGCTGCGCCGCGAGACATAGGGCGCGTCGGCGCGCTTGGCGATCAGGCCTTCGATGCCCAGCGCGCGCGCCGAGGCGAGCAGGCTGGCCGGGTCGGCGTCGAAGTCGGCGCTGAAGCGCAGCACCGGGTCGGCGGGGTCGTCGGCGGCCGCGTCGGCCGCCAGCAGTTGCCTGAGCAGGGCGCGCCGTGCCGACAGCGGCGCGCCGCGCAGGTCGACGCCGTCATGAAACGGCAGGTCGAACAGGAACCAGCGAATGGTCTCGGCCCGGTCCGAGTCGACCGCTTTTTGCAGCGCGTTGAAGTCCGGCGTGCCGGCCGCGCCCAGGACCACGATTTCGCCGTCCAGCCAGGTGTTGCGCCAGCGCCGCCGCGCCAGCGCCGCGGCCAGCGGCTGCAGCCGGGCGGTCCAGTCGTTGCCGTTGCGGGTGAAGAGCGCCACCGCGCCGCGGCCGTCCACCCGCGTCAGCAGCCGGTAGCCGTCGAACTTGAGCTCGCAGCGCCAGTCGCCCGCGGCCGGCAACGTATCAGTGGCCTGCGCAAGCTGCGGCGACAGCGTGGCCGGCAGCGCACCGCGCCGCGCGCCGGGCAGGTCGGCGGCGCGCAGCAGCGGCGGCGGGCTGGCCGCGTGCGGTGCGGCGGGTGATGCGGCAGGTGATGCGGCGGGCGCGGCGGCGGGACGCGCGCGCGCCGTCAGCGGCCCGAGCGGACGCGCGACCACGCTGTCGGGCAGCGCGGTCAACACGTCGTAGTCGGCCAGCGCACGCGCCCACGCGTCGCGCTTTTTGAACAGCATCCAGGCCTGGCTGCGGTCGCCCGGCTTGGCGATGCGCACCAGCTCCCAGCGCCCGGCCAGCTTCTGGCCATGCAGGTCGAACACCAGCTTGCCGGCGGCCAGTCCAGCGTCGGCGTCGCCCACCGGCAGCCAATGGCCGCGGTCCCAGACGATGACCCGCCCGGCGCCGTACTGGCCCTTGGGAATCGTGCCCTCGAACTGGTTGTAGGCCAGCGGATGGGCTTCGACCTGCACCGCGATGCGCTTGTCGGCCGCATCCAGGCTCAAGCCCTTGGGCAGCGCCCAACTCAGCATCACGCCACGCCACTGCAGCCGGAAGTCGTAGTGCAGCCGCGATGCCCAGTGCTTTTGCACCACGTAGGCCAGCATGGCGGTGTCGGCGGCGGGCTGGTCGGCGGGTGCGGCGCCGGCGTGGTCGGCGGGCGCGGCGCCCGCGGGCTCGGGCGTCGCGCCAAAGTCGCGCTTGGCGCGGTAGGGCTGCAGCGCGGCGGGTTCAGACGCCTGTCCGGAGGCCACGCTGTCCGCGGTCGCCTTCTTTTTCACCTCGGTGCGCGGCGCCGCCCGGCCTGCGCGGCGCGGTGGCAGCACCACTCAGTGGTCTGGCTGGACCGCTTTCGTTCGGACATCACTCGTAGTGCGTCCACATTCGAAGCACGCGCACGGTGCGCTCGTTGGCAAACACCTCGTAGACCAGCCGATGGTGGATGTTGATTCGTCTTGAATAGGCGCCGGCCAGATCGCCGACCAGCTTTTCAAACGCCGGGGGTGATTGAAATGGGTCGATCGTCAGGATGGCCAGCAGTTCTTCCACCTTGGGCTTGAGCCCGGCCGCCTTGACCTTCCTGGCATCCTTGACCGCTTGCTTTGAATAGGCCAGCGCCCAGTTCACCACTTCAATGCTTTCACGCTGTTGGCCAAGGGCTCGGCCATGCCCTGCCGAATCGACTCGCGCATGCCGGGGATGGACAGCAGGTGCATGGTCTCCTGTATCGCCGACCAATCTTCCGCCGAGATCAGCACCGCCGATGAATTCTTGCCCGCGATCATGATCGGTTGATGCGACGCCGCGGCCTGGTCGATCAAACGGTAAAGATTCGCCCGGGCGGCGGTCGCGGTCAATACGGTCACGTGGCGCTCCTGATGGTGGTCAGCAAGCGTACGTTAAAACGTTCGCTTCGTCCACCGAGAAACGTGCGCCCACCGCAGCGCCCCGGCACAGGACCACGACGCCGAATTCGTCGCCACTTCGGCCAACCGCCAGCGCCGGGTGAACCGTGCCACCACGGCCACCGGTGGCGCCGAGGGTCAATCCGCCTGCTTGCGCAAGAACGCCGGGATCTCGATCTCGTCCATGCCATTGGACGACAGGGCTTCGACCTTGGCCGCCGCCTGGCTGCGTGCCGAGCGCCAGACGCTGGGCGTGCTCAGGTTGCTGTAGTCGTGCGCGCCGGCGCCGCCGTGGGCCACGGTGTTGAGGATCGGCAGGTTGTCGGTGCCGGTGCGCAGCGCGTGCTGCGGGTGGTGCGGCTGCACCACCGACAGCGGCGTGGCGGCCGGCCGCGCGCCGCGCGAGGACAGGCCGGTGGCGATCACCGTGACGCGCAACTGGTCGCCGAGCGAGTCGTCATAGGCCGCGCCATAGATGATGTGCGCGTCCTCGGCGGCGTAGCGGCGGATGGTGTTCATCGCCGCCTTGCTTTCGTTCAACTTGAAGTTCTGCTTGCCGGCGGCGATCAGCACCAGCACGCCCTTGGCGCCCGACAGGTCGATGCCTTCGAGCAGCGGGCAGGCCACCGCGGCGTCGGCGGCCTTGGTCGCGCGGTCGGGGCCGCTGGCCTGGGCGGTGCCCATCATCGCCTTGCCGGGCTCGCTCATCACCGTCTTGACGTCTTCGAAGTCGACGTTGACCAGCCCATGCATGTGGATGATGTCGCTGATGCCGCCGACCGCGTTCTTCAGCACGTTGTTGGCGTGCGCGAAGGCCTGGTCCTGGGTCACGTCGTCGCCCAGCACTTCGAGCAGCTTCTCGTTCAGCACCACGATCAGGCTGTCGACGTTGGTCTCCAGCTCGGCGGTGCCTGAGTCGGCCTGCTTCATGCGGCGGCTGCCTTCGAAGTCAAACGGCTTGGTGACCACGCCAACGGTCAGGATGCCCATTTCCTTGGCCACCTTGGCGATCACCGGCGCCGCGCCGGTGCCGGTGCCGCCACCCATGCCGGCGGTGACGAAGACCATGTGCGCACCCTCTAGCGCGCCGCGGATGCGCTCCTCGGCCTCTTCGGCCGCCGCCTTGCCCTTGTCGGGCCGGCCGCCGGCGCCCAGGCCGTTGTCGCCCAGCTGCAGCAGCGCCGGCGCGCTGGAGCGGTTGAGCGCCTGCGCGTCGGTGTTGGCGACGACGAATTCGACGCCCTGCACGCCCTGCGTGATCATGTGCTCGACCGCGTTGCCGCCGCCGCCGCCCACGCCGACCACCTTGATGCGGGTGCCCTGGTCGAATTCTTCGATCATTTCGATTGGCATGTCAGCTCCTTAAAGTTTCTTCAGCAGTTGCCGTAAAGGGGATTTGAGAGAGTCTCGAAACACGGGCCGCTTCAACAACGGGCCCAAACGATTGGTTTTGGGGTCTTGTGCCGCCGCCCCGATTTGTTGTTAGAAGTTGCCCATGAACCAGTCCCTGGCGCGGCCGAACAGGGTCTTCACCGACCCCGCCTGCTGAGCCACCTTGTGGCCGCGCGCGCGGGCTTCGCGGGCCTCCTCAAGCAAGCCCATCACGGTCGCCGAGCGCGGGTTGGCGACCATGTCGTAGAGCGGGCCGCCGTAGGTCGGCAAGCCCTTGCGCACCGGCTTCAGGAAGATGTCCTCGCCAAGCTCGACCATGCCCGGCATCACCGCCGAGCCGCCGGTGACGACGATGCCCGACGACAGCAACTCCTCGTAGCCCGATTCGCGGATCACCTGGTGCACCAGCGAATAAATCTCCTCGACGCGCGGCTCGATCACCCCGGCCAGCGCCTGCCGGCTGAGCATGCGCGGCGCGCGGTCGCCCAGCCCCGGCACTTCGAGCGATTCGGTCGGGTCGGCCAGCAGTTGCTTGGCCACGCCGTACTCGACCTTGATCTCCTCGGCGTCCTTGGTCGGCGTGCGCAGCGCCATCGCGATGTCGCTGGTGATCAGGTCACCGGCGATCGGAATCACCGCGGTGTGGCGGATCGAGCCCTCGGTGTAGATGCTGACGTCGGTGGTGCCGGCGCCGATGTCGACCACCGCGACGCCCAGGCTTTTCTCGTCGTCGGTCAGCACCGCGGCGGCGCTGGCGCTGGGGTTGAGCACCAGGCGCTCGACCTCCAGCCCGCAGCGGCGCACGCACTTCAAAATGTTCTCGGCCGCGCTTTGCGCGCCGGTGACGATGTGCACCTTGACTTCGAGCCGGCTGCCGCTCATGCCGATCGGCTCCTTGACCTCGTGGCCGTCGATCACGAACTCCTGCGGCTCGACCAGCAGCAGCCGCTGGTCGTTCGGGATGTTGATCGCCTTGGCGGTTTCAACCACCCGCTGCACGTCGGCCGGCGTGACCTCGCGGTTGTCGCGCACGATGACCATGCCGGTGGAGTTCTGGCCACGGATGTGGCTGCCGGTGATGCCGGTGTAGACCGAGCCGATCTTGCAGGCGGCCATCATCTCGGCCTCCTTGAGCGCCTGCTGGATGCTGGCCACGGTGGCGTCGATGTTGACCACCACGCCGCGCTTGAGCCCATGCGAGGTGGCCACGCCCATGCCGGCCAGCCGCAGTGCGCCGCCGGGCAGCACTTCGGCGGCGACCACCATCACCTTGGCGGTGCCGATGTCCAGGCCGACGATCAAATCCTTGTATTCCTTGGCCATTGCTGCAAGCTCGCTTCAGTGGGGTCTTACGGCGTGGCCGCCGCGTGCAATGAACGGTGTGCGCCGGGCGTGGCCGCCGCGCGCGATGAACGATGAATGCCCGCTGCCTTGCAGCGGGCATGAACCATGAATAACAGCCGGACCATGGTGTGCGGGGGCTTGTTCATTGAAGGCGCAGCCGGGGTCATCGTTCATCGTTCATCAGCGCATGCGCGCCGCCCCGCGCCTGGGCGCCACCGGCGGTGGCTTGACGGCCGGCGCCGGGGGCTTGGGCAGTGCGGCCAGGCCGGTCAGCGGCGCGGTGCCCAGGCCGGCCAGGTGCACCGCGAAGCCGTCGCTGTGGCGCAGGTCGGCCGAGGCCAGCGGGCGTTGGTAGGCGGCGTTGACCTTGGGCATCGCGCCGACGAAGCGTTCGGTGCGCGCCAGCACCTCGGCCTCGCTGCCGCGGCCCAGGTTGAGCACCGCGCCGCCGTCCAGGTTGACCTGCCACGAGCCGCGTGCCGACAGCGTCAGACGTTCGATCTCGCCGGCCTGCAGCGGCTGCAGCACGCCGTCGAGCCGGCGCAGCATGGCCAGCATTTGCGGCGCGCTGCCTTCGGGCCCTTGCAGCGTCGCCAGGCCGTCGTCCTCGACGTCGCCGGTGTTGGCCTCGAAGACCTCGCCCAGGTGGTTGACCAGCCGGTCGTTGCCGTCGGGCTGGGCCCACAGCGCCACCGGCTGGTGTTCTTCAAGCGTCACCGCCAGCCGGTTCGGCCACACCCGGCGCACCACCGCGTGGCGCACCCAGGGCACGCTCTCGAACGCGGCGCGCGCCTGCTGCAGGTCCAGCGTCAGGAAGTTGTGGCCGGCCAGCCGGGCACCGACGTTGGCGCGCAACGTGGCCGCGCTGTTGCGCGCCACGTCGCCGTCGACGCGCACGCTGGCAAGGTCAAACAGCGGCCGCCGCGCCACCCACAGCAGCGCCGCGGCCAGCAGCAAGGCCAGCGCGGCCAGCACCACCACCGAGGCGGCCGACTGCATCATGCGCACGTCGCCCGGCAGCTCGACGGCCGACGGTGCGGCGTAGGCGGCGCTGGCCATCGCGTCAGCCCCCCGCCGCCGCACTGTCCAGCGTGGCGCGCGCCAGCAGGTACAGGCACAGCCGCTCGTAGCTTAAGCCCACCGCGCGCGCCGACATCGGCACCAGCGAATGCCCGGTCATGCCCGGCGCGGTGTTCATTTCCAGCAAGAAGGGCTTGCGGTCGGCGGCGCGAACCATCAGGTCGGCGCGGCCCCAGCCGCGGCAGCCCAGGCTGCGGTAGGCGGCCACCGCCAAACGCTGGATTTCGTGCTCCTCGGCCGCCGGCAGGCCGCTCGGGCACAGGTAGTGGGTGTCGTCGGTGAAGTACTTGTTCTGGTAGTCGTAGTTGCCCTCGGGGGCGACGATGCGGATCACCGGCAGCGCCGCAGCGCTGTCGCCGTGGCCAAGCACCGGGCAGGTGACTTCCTCGCCGTCGATGAACTCCTCGCATAGCACGTCGCGGTCGTGGCGCGCGGCCAGCGCCGCGGCGTCGGCCATCTGCGAATAGCCCAGCACCTTGCTGATGCCGATCGACGAGCCCTCGCGCGGCGGCTTGACCACCAGCGGCAGCCCCAGTTCGTCGGGCACCGTGCGCAGCCGCTCGCGCGTGGCCGCGCCGGCGGCCAGGTACAGCCAGCGCGGCGTCGGCAGGCGGTCGGTCAGCCAGACGCGCTTGGTCATGGTCTTGTCCATCGCGATCGCCGAGGCCATCACGCCCGAACCGGTATAGGGCAGGCCGAGCAGCTCGAGCGCGCCCTGCACCGTTCCGTCTTCGCCATGGCGGCCGTGCAGCGCAATGAAGACGCGGTCAACGCCTTGGTCGCGCAGCGTTTGCAGTGGCCGCAGCGCGGGGTCGAACGCCTGCGCGTCCACGCCCTGGCTGCGCAGTGCGGCGAGCACGCCGCGGCCGGACATCAGCGACACCTCGCGCTCGGCGCTGTCGCCGCCCATCAGCACCGCCACCTTGCCCAGGCTGGCGCCGTCGGGCACCTGCCATTCGGTTGCACCGGTGAAAGCCGTCATGCGCGCACCTCCTGCAGCCACTCCACCACCTTGGCCGGCACCGCGCCGATCGAGCCGGCGCCCATCGCGATCACCACATCGCCGTCGCGGGCGTGGTCGGCAATCGCCTTGGGCAGCTCGGCCACGTCGTCGACGAACACCGGGTCGACCTTGCCGGCCACGCGCAGCGCGCGCGCCAGCGCCCGCCCATCGGCGGCGACGATCGGCGCCTCGCCGGCGGCGTAGACCTCGGTCAGCAGCACCGCGTCGGCGCTGCCCATGACCTTGACGAAGTCTTCAAAGCAGTCGCGCGTGCGGGTGTAGCGGTGCGGCTGGAAGGCCAGCACCAGGCGCCGGCCGGCAAACGCGCCGCGCGCCGCGGCCAGCACCGCGGCCATCTCCACCGGGTGGTGGCCGTAGTCGTCGATCAAGGTGAAGCGGCCGCCGCCGTGCGCCGCCGGCACCGGCAACTCGCCCCAGCGCTGGAAGCGCCGGCCGACGCCGGCAAACGCCGCCAGCGCGCGCACGATCGGGGCGTCGGGCAGCTCGATTTCGGTGGCCACCGCGATCGCCGCCAGCGCGTTGCGCACGTTGTGCTCGCCGGGCAGGTTCAGCGTGATGTCCAGGTCGGGCATGGCCACGCCGTTGCGGCGCTGGCAGGTAAAGCGCATCTGCCCGCCGGGCAGCGCCTGCACGTCGACCGCGCGCACCTGCGCGTCGTCGCCAAAGCCGTAGCTGATCACCGGGCGCGAGACCATCGGCACGATCGAGCACACGCCGGGGTCGTCGGCGCAGACGATGGCCGCGCCGTAGAACGGCATGCGGTGCAGAAAGTCGACGAAGGCGGCCTTGAGCCGCGCGAAGTCGTGGCCGTAGGTGTCCATGTGGTCGGCGTCGATGTTGGTGACGACGCTGATCATGGGCATCAGGTTCAGGAACGAGGCGTCGCTTTCGTCGGCCTCGACGACGATGTAGTCGCCCGCGCCCAGCCGCGCGTTGGCGCCGGCGGCGTTGAGCTTGCCGCCGATGACGAAGGTGGGGTCGACGCCGGCCTCGGCCAGCACGCTGGCCACCAGCGAGGTGGTGGTGGTCTTGCCGTGGGTGCCGGCGATGGCGATGCCGCGCTTTAAGCGCATCAGCTCGGCCAGCATCACCGCGCGCGGCACCACCGGCACGCGGCGCGCCCGTGCGGCAATCACCTCGGGGTTGTCGCCCTTGACCGCGGTGGAGGTGACCAGCGCCTCGGCGCCGGCGATGTGCGCCGCGTCGTGGCCGAGAAACACGCGCATGCCCAGCCCGGCCAGGCGGCGCGAGGTGGCGCTGTCGGCCGCGTCGGACCCCGACACGGTGTAGCCCAGGTTGTGCAGGATCTCGGCGATGCCGCTCATGCCGGCACCGCCAATGCCGACGAAGTGGATGTGCTTGACCGCGTGTTTCATGGTGCTGTCGTGGCGGAGCGTTGCGGTGCAGCGGCGCGCGGATGAACGATGAACGTCGCGCGCTTCGCACGCGACATGAACGATGAACGAAGCCGTGCACTGCCGCGTGCGGTGCCTTGTTCATCGTTCATGCCCGCGCAGCGGGCGTCATCGTTCATGGCGCACGCCCGGGCGTCATCGTTCATTGCGACTTCGTTCATCGCACCAGCCTTTCCAGTTCGTCGGCCACCCGTGCGGCGGCGTGGGGGCGGGCGAGTGCGCGGGCGCGTTCGGCCATCGCTTGCAGCGTTGGGCGGTCCAGCGCCTGCAATTGCGCGGCCAGCGACTCGGGCGTCAGCTCGGCCTGCGGGCAATGCACCGCCGCGCCGTGGCCGGCCAGGTATTGCGCGTTGTCGCGCTGGTGCGCGGTGGTGCTGACCACCAGCGGCACCAGCACGCTGGCAACACCGGCGGCGCACAGCTCGCTGACCGTGACCGCGCCGGCGCGGCAGACGATCAGGTCGCACGCCGCCAGCCGCGCGGCCATGTCGTCGATGAACGGCAGCACCTCGGCGGCGACGTCGGCGCTGGCGTAGGCGGCGCGCACCTCGTCGCATTGCGCGCTGCCGCTCTGGTGGGTGACCTGCGGCCGCGCCGCGGGCGCGATCAGCGCCAGCGCCGCCGGCAGCGTGCGGTTGAGCACCTGCGCGCCCAGGCTGCCGCCAACCACCAGCAGCGAGAGCGGCCCGCTGCGGCCGGCAAAGCGCGCGGCGGGGGCGGGCAAGGCTTCGATCTCGGCGCGCACCGGGTTGCCGGTGACCACGCCGCGGGCCGCCGACGCCGCCGGCCCGTCAAAGCCAAAGGCGATGCGGTCGGCCAGCGGCAGCAGCGCCTTGTTGGACAGCAGCAGCGCGGCGTCGGCGTTGACCAGCAGCAGCGGCTTGCCCAGCGCCTTGGCCATCAAGCCGCCGGGCAGGCAGACGTAGCCGCCCATGCCCAGCACCGCGCTGGCGCCACGCCGGCGCAGGATGGCAAAAGCGTCCCACATTGCCTTGAGCAGCCGCACGCCGCCGGCGAGCGTGTGCAACAGGCCTTTGCCGCGCATGCCGGTAAAGGCCAGCCGGTCGAGCGCAATCTGGGTCGGCGGCACCAGGCGGTTTTCCATCCCGGTGGTGGTGCCCAGCCAGCTCACGCTCCAGCCACGGCGCTGCACCTCGCGCGCCACCGCCAGGCCGGGAATGACGTGGCCGCCGGTGCCGGCGGCCATCACCACCAAATGCCTGTTGCGCACGCCGGTCATGCGCGGCCTCCGCGCATGAGTTGTCTGTTCTCCAAGTCCACCCTGACGACGATGGCCAGGGCGATCAGGTTCATCAGGATCGCCGAGCCGCCGTAGCTCAACAGCGGCATGGTCAGGCCCTTGGTCGGCAGCGCGCCGAGGTTGACGCCCAGGTTGATCAGCGTCTGGCCGCCGATCCAGAGGCCTATGCCTTGCACCATCAGCCCGGCAAAGACGCGGTCGAGCTGCACCGCCTGGCGGCCGATCATGAAGATGCGCCGGGTCAGCCAGAAGAACACCAGCAGCACCACCGCAACGCCGACGAAACCGAGTTCCTCGCCGACGATGGCCATCAGGAAGTCGGTGTGCGCCTCGGGCAGGTAGTGCAGTTTTTCGAGACTGCCGCCCAGGCCCTGGCCAAACCATTCGCCACGGCCGAAGGCGATCAGCGACTGCGTCAACTGGTAGCCCTTGCCCTGCGAATAGGCCGGGTCCCACGGGTTCAGAAAGGCCAGGATGCGCTCGCGCCGCCACGGGCTGGAGGCGATCATCAGCGCGAAGGCGCCCAGCAGCACGGCAAAACTGAGGAAGAACATGCGGCCGTTGACGCCGCCGAGAAACAGGATGCCGAGCGCCACCAGCGCGATGACGACAAAGGCGCCCATGTCGGGCTCGGCCAGCAGCAGCACGCCGGTCACCGCCAGCGCCACCGCCATCGGCCACACCGCCTTGACGAAGCGCTCCTTGACGTCCATCTTGCGCACCATGTAGTTGGCCGCGTACATCGCGATCGCCAGCTTGGCCAGCTCGCTGGGCTGGAAATTCATGATCCCCAGCGGCAGCCAGCGCCGCGCGCCGTTGACACCCTTGCCGACCCCAGGCACCACCACGGTGGCCAGCAGCAGCAGCGAGCCGACAAAGATCCACGGCGCCAGGCGCTCCCAGGTGTTGACCGGCACCTGCACCGCCAACAGCGCGGCGACCATGGCGATGCCGACAAACAGCGTCTGGCGCCAGAGGAAGAAGGTTGGCGTGTAACGCGCAAAGCGCGGTGAATCGGGCAGCGCGACGCTGGCCGAATACACCATCACCAGGCTGAAGGCCAGCAGCGCGACCACGCACCACACCAGCGCCTGGTCAAAGCCGGCGATGCGCGTCGGCGCGGCGCCGGTCTGGCCGTCCCAGTTGCGAATCGGCAGCGCGGCGTCGGCGCCTTCGCGGCGTGCGCGCCAGCGCGCCAGCCACTGCGCCGGGTGCAGGCGGTTGAGCGCCGCGGCGTTCACGCCAGCTCCCCGCGCTGCGCCGCCAGCGCCTGCACCGCCTGCACGAAGACCTCGGCCCGGTGCGCGTAGTTGCGAAACATGTCCATGCTGGCGCAGGCCGGGCTGAGCAGCACCGCGTCGCCAGCGCTGGCCTGCGCAAAGCACCAGTCGGTGGCCGCCGGCAGCGTGTCGAACGCCGCCTGCGGCACGCCGGTGGCGGCCAACGCGGCGCCGATGGCCGCGCCGTCGCGGCCGATCAAGGCCAGCGCGCGGACGTGGCGCGCCACCGCCGGCGCCAGCGGGGCGAAGTCCTGGCCCTTGCCGTCGCCGCCAAGAATCAGCACCAGCTTGGCCGGCGCCTTGTCGGCCCCCAGGCCGTGCAGCGCGGCGACCGTGGCGCCGACGTTGGTGCCCTTGCTGTCGTCAAAGGCCTCGACGCCGCCGACGCTGGCCACAAACGCGACGCGGTGCGGCTCACCGCGGTACTCGCGCAGCGCGTGCAGCATGGGCGCCAGCGGGCAGCCCACCGCCACCGCCAGTGCCAGCGCGGCCTGGGCGTTGGCGGCGTTGTGGCGGCCGCGCACGCGCAAGGCGTCGGCCGGCATCAGGCGCTGCAGGTGGATTTCCAGCGCCTCGTCGGCGCGGCGCTTCAAGGTCGGGTCGGCCTCGTGCGCGCGCACCAGCCAGGCCATGCCGTTTTCGCTCACCAGGCCGAAGTCGCCCGGCTGCTGCGGCGCGTCCAGCCCAAAGCGGATGACGCGGCGCGACGCGCTGCGCGGCCGGCTGCCGCGGCCGACCTTGACCGCCACCGGCGCCGGCACCATGGCCTCGACCGCCGGGTCGTCGCGGTTGACCACCATCAGCGCCTGCGCGCCGAAGATGCGCGCCTTGGCCGCAGCGTAAGCGGCCATGTCGCCATGCCAGTCAAGGTGGTCCTGGGTGACGTTGAGCACCGCGGCGGCGTCGGGCTCGAAGCCTTGCACGCCGTCCAATTGAAAGCTCGACAACTCCAGCACCCAGGCCTCGGGCAGCGCACCGGCGTCCAGCGCCGCGGCCAGCGTGTCGAGCATGGTCGGGCCGATGTTGCCGGCCATCACCGTCTTCAGCCCGCAGCGCTCGACCAGCAGCGCGGTCATCGCGGTGGTGGTGGTCTTGCCGTTGGTGCCGGTGATGGCCAGCACTTTGGGCGTGTAGCCGCGTTCGGCGCGCAAGTCGGCCAGCGCGCGGGCGAACAGATCTAGCTCGCCGCCGACTGCGCGGCCGATCGCACGCGCTTGCGCCAGCAGCGGCGCGATGCGCGCGTCGTGCGGCGCCAGCCCAGGGCTTTTCAGCACCAGGCGGACGTCGGCCAGGTCGGCCGCCAGCGCATCGGCGGCAAAGTCACCCGACAGCAGCGCCGCGTCGGGCACCGCAGCGCGCAGCGCGGCGGCCTGCGGCGGTGCGTCGCGCGAATCCCACACGCGCACCCGGGCGCCAAAGCGCGCGCACCAGCGCGCCATCGCCAGCCCCGAGTCGCCCAGCCCCAGCACCAGCACCGACAGGTCGCGCAGGTGGTTCATCGACTCACCTCAACTTCAGGCTGGCCAGGCCAACCAGGCACAGCAGCATGGTGATGATCCAGAAGCGGATCACGACCTGGGTTTCGTTCCAGCCGCTTTTCTCGAAGTGGTGGTGCAGCGGCGACATCTTGAAAATGCGCCGCCCGGTGCCGGTCTTCTTCTTGGTGTACTTGAACCAGCTGACCTGTAGCATCACCGACAAGACCTCGGCGACGAACACCCCGCCCATGATGCCGAGCACGATTTCCTGCCGCGTGATGACCGCCAGCGTGCCCAGTGCGCCGCCCAGCGACAGCGCGCCAACGTCGCCCATGAAGACCTGCGCCGGGTGCGCGTTGAACCACAAGAAAGCCAGCCCGGCGCCGGCCAGCGCGCCGCAGAAGACCATCAGCTCGCCGGCGCCCGGGATGTACGGAAACAGCAGGTAGCGGCTGTAGATCGAACTGCCGACGACGTAGGCAAAGATGCCCAGCGCCGAGCCGACCAGCACCACCGGCATGATGGCCAGCCCATCCAGACCGTCGGTGATGTTGACCGCGTTGCTGGCGCCGACGATGACGAAGTACGACGACAGGATGAAGCCGAACACGCCCAGCGGATAGCTCACTGTCTTGAAGAACGGCAGCATCAGGTCGGCCTTGGGCGGCAAGTCGTTCGAAAAGCCGCTTTGCACCCAGCGGATGAACAACTCCAGCACGCGCAGGTTGGTGGTTTCGCTGACGCTGAAAGCCAGGTACAGCGCGGCGACCAGCCCGATCACCGACTGCCAGAAGAACTTCTCCTTCGACGACATGCCTTCGGGGTTCTTCTGCACCACCTTGCGCCAGTCGTCGACCCAGCCGACCGCGCCAAAGCCGAAGGTGACCAGCATCACCACCCAGACGAAGCGGTTGCTCCAGTCGAACCACAGCAGCGTGGCCACCGCGATGCCGATCAGGATCAGCACCCCGCCCATGGTCGGCGTGCCGGCCTTGGCCAGGTGCGACTCGACGCCATAGGCGCGGATCGGCTGGCCGATCTTCAGCTCGGTCAGCCGGCGGATGACCCACGGCCCGGCGCCCAGGCCGATCAGCAGCGCGGTCAGCGCGGCCATCACGGCGCGAAACGTCAGGTACTGGAACACGCGCAGAAAGCCCCACTCCGCGTTGTGCGCCAGCAGCCATTGCGACAAACTTAGTAGCACGCCCCCCCCCGAAGCGGCTGCGCCGCCTCCCCCCCAGGGGGGCGCCGCCAGCGGCCTGGCAAAGCCAGTTCCGCGGCGGCCGCTGGATGTCGTGCACTGCGCTGGGCGGGTTTGGCCGGCCTGGGACGCAAGGTGGCCGTTACCGCACGTTGCGCGAGCGCCGCTGAGCCTGCTGCTTGCAAGCGCAAGCCCACAGCCGTCCGCCTGCGCCATGGACGCCGTCCGGTGGCACACCGTTGGCCGCGCCTCACGCGCTGTGCTCCTGGGGCGGGCTGGCCAATGCAAAGAGCGCCTTCACCACCTGCTCCATGCGCATGAAGCGTGAGCCCTTGACGACGATGCTGGTGGCCGCCGGCGCCTCGGCCAGCGCCTGGACGATGGCCGCCGCGTCGGTAAAGTGGCGCGCGCCGGCGCCGTAGGCGGTGGCGGCGTGGCCGCACAGCGCGCCGGCACACCACAGGTGGTCGACGCCACGCTGGCGCGCATAGGCGCCGACCTCGGCGTGGAAGGCCGGGCCCTGGTTGCCGACTTCGCCCATGTCACCCAGCACCAGCCAGCGCGGCGCGGGCAGCGCGGCCAGCAGGTCGATCGCCGCGCGCACCGAGTCGGGGTTGGCGTTGTAGCTGTCGTCGACCAGCGTCACCGCGCGGCCGGCCAACGCCAGCGTGCGCGTCTGCGAGCGGCCGGCGACCGGGCGAAAGTCGGCCAGCCCCTGGGCGATGGCCGCCAGCGGCGCGCCGGCGGCCAGCGCCGCGGCGGTGGCCGCCAACGCGTTGTGCAGGTTGTGCGCGCCGGCGGCCTGCAGCCGGGTGTCGAGCCGGCCATCGGGCGTGTGCAGCGCCAGGCGCCAGCAGCCGGTGGCAGCGTCAAACGCGGTGTCGGGCAAGGGGTACACCGCGGCGTCGCCTGAGCGCGTGGCAAAGGTCAGCGTCGGGCGCTGACCGGCCAGCCGCTGCCAGACCGCGGCGTGCGCGTCGTCGGCCGGAAACACCGCGCAGGCGTCGGCGGCCAGCGCGGCGATCGCCTGGCCGTTTTCCTCGGCCACCGCGGCCACGCTGGCCATGAATTCCTGGTGCTCGCGCTGCGCGTTGTTGACCAGCGCCACGGTCGGCAGCGCCAGCGCCGCCAGCGCAGCGATTTCGCCCGGGTGGTTCATGCCCAGCTCGACCACCGCGGCGCGGTGCGCGCCGCGCAGCCGCAACAGCGTCAGCGGCACGCCGATGTGGTTGTTGAAGTTGCCGGCGGTGGCCAGCGCCGCCGCCTCGCCGACCCAGGCGCGCAACACCGCGGCCAGCATCTGCGTGACCGTGGTCTTGCCGTTGCTGCCGGTGACCGCGATCAGCGGCAGCGCAAAGCGGCGCCGCCAGCCGGCGGCCAGTTGCTGCAGCGCGGCCTGGGCGTCGGCCACCTCCAGCCCGGGCAGCCCGGCCTCGGCCAGCCCGCCTTCGGCCAGCGCCGCGGCGGCACCGGCGGCGCGCGCCTGCGGCAGAAACGCCCGGCCGTCAAAGCGCTCGCCGCGCAGCGCGACGAACAAGTCGCCCGGCTGCACGCTGCGGCTGTCGCTGTGCACGCGCGCCACCGGCGTCTCGCCATCGCCGACCAGCCGCGCCCCCGGCAGCAACCTGGCCGCGCGGGCCAGCGTCATCATCGGTTGAACAACGGGGTCAGGTCTTGCGGTTTGCCCATCAACCATGGCAGCCCCCCGCGCGCGCCGCCAGCGCGGCGCCGGCGACCTCGACATCCGAAAACGGCAGCCGCCGGCCGGCGACTTCCTGGTAGTCCTCGTGGCCCTTGCCGGCGATCAGCACCACGTCGGCGGCGTCGGCCACGTGCAGCGCATGGACGACGGCGGCCGCGCGGTCGTCGATCACCTCGACCGGCGCGACGAAGGACAGCCCGGCCCGGACTTGCGCCAGGATGGCCAGCGGCGATTCGTCGCGCGGGTTGTCGCTGGTCAGCACCACGCGGTCGGCGCGCGCTTGCGCCACCTGGCCCATCAGCGGGCGCTTGGTCGCGTCGCGGTTGCCGCCGCAGCCAAACACGCACCACAGCCGGCCGCCGCGCGCCGTGGCCAGCGGGCGCAGCGCGGCCAGCGCCTTGTCCAGCGCGTCGGGGGTGTGGGCATAGTCGACCACCGCCGCCGGCAGCCCGGGCGGTGCGGCGACGCGTTGCAGCCGGCCCGGCACCGCGCTCAAGTGGGCCAGCGCGGCGGCGGCGTCGGCCAGCGGCACGCCCAATGCGCGCAGCGCGCCGACCACGGTCAGCAGGTTGTCGGCGTTGTAGTCGCCAAACAGCACGCTGCTGGCGTCGGCCTGCTGCGCGCCGGCCGCGCCGCCGGCGGCTTCGGCCAGCGCAAAGGCCAGCCCGCCGTCGACCTGGCGCAGGTCGAGCGCGCGCAGCCGGGCGGTTGCGTCAGCGCGGGCGGTGGTCCACAGGTCAAGCGCCGTGGCCTGGGCGCGTGGCGCCAGTTCGGCGGCCAGCGCGGCGCCTTGCGGGTCGTCGATGTTGACCACCGCGGCGCGCAGCCCCGGCCAGTCGAACAGGCCGCGCTTGGCGTCCCAGTAGGCGGCCATGCCGGGGTGGAGGTCCAGATGGTCACGGGTGAAGTTGGTGAACTGCGCCACCGCGATCGCACTGCCGGCCAGGCGCTGCTCGACCAGCCCGATCGACGACGCCTCGACCGCGCAGGCGCGCACGCCGTCGCGCCGCATCGCCGCAAACGCCGCCTGCAGCGTCACCGGGTCGGGCGTGGTCAGCCCGGTGGCGACCACGCTGCCATTGCCGGCCGCGCCCGGCGGCTCGCCGATGCCCAGCGTGCCGACCAGCGCGCAGCGCCGGCCCAGCCGCGTCAGCGCCTGCGCGGTCCACCAGGCGCTGCTGCTCTTGCCGTTGGTGCCGGTGACGGCGATGACGTCGAGCGCGCGCGAGGGCTGGTCAAACCACGCCGCGGCGAGCGGCCCGCAGGCCGCCTTCAGCGCCGGCAGCGCGGCCACCCGCGGGTCGGCAAAGCCAAACTCCTGCACCCCGTCGGCCTCGACCAGGCAGGCCGCGGCACCGGCAGCCAGGGCCGCGCCGACATAACGCCGCCCATCAGTGGCCGCGCCCGGCCAGGCGATGAACACGTCGCCCGGCTGCACGCGGCGGCTGTCGGTGCGCAGCCGGTCGCTGCCCGGCGCCACGCGCACGGCCAGCCAGGCCAGCGCGGCGACGGCGTCGGCCAGCAGCGCGGTCGGCGCAGCCGGCGCGGCGGCAACACCGCTCACTGGAAACTCTCCGGCACCGCCTGCGGCGCCTTGGCGACGACCTGCGACTTGATGTCCAGGTCGGGCGCCACGTTCATCAGGCGCAGCGTTTGCTGCACCACCTGGCTGAACACCGGCGCGGCCACCGCGCCGCCGTAGTACACGCCGTTGGTCGGCTCGTCGACCATCACGGCAACGATGATGCGCGGCTTGTCGATCGGCGCCATGCCGACGAACCACGAGCGGTATTTGTTGCCGGCGTAGCCACGCCCTTCCTGCTTGTGCGCGGTGCCGCTCTTGCCGCCGACCGACCAGCCGATGGTTTGCGCCTGCGGCCCGGTGCCGCCGGGGCCGGCGGCGAGCTGCAGCATCCTGCGCACCTCGCGCGCGGTCTTCTCGGAAAACACCCGCACGCCATGCACCGGCTGGTCCTGCTTCAACAGGCTGACCGGGATGACCTCGCCGTCGCGCGCGAACACGGTGTAGGCGTGCGCCATCTGCAGCAGCGATGCCGACAGGCCGTAGCCATAGGCCATCGTCGCCTGCTCGATCGGACGCCAGCTCTTGTACGGCCGCAGGCGGCCGCTGACCGCGCCGGGAAAGTCGATGCGCGGCTTTTGCCCGTAGCCGACCGCCGAATAGATTTCCCACAGCTCGCGCGCCGGCGCCTGCATTGCCACGCGCACGGTGCCGACGTTGCTCGACTTCTGGATTACCGTGGCCAGCGTCAACATGCCGCTGGGGTGGGCGTCGCGGATCGGGATGCCGCTGACCACCACGCTGCCCGGCGTGGCGTTGACCGGCGTGTCGGGCGTGAAGCGGCCCGACTCCAGCGCCCAGGCGGCGATGAAGGGCTTCATCGTCGAGCCGGGTTCGAAGATGTCGGTGATCGCCCGGTTGCGCAACTGCTCGCCACTCAGGCGGCCGCGCACGCCGGGGTCGTAGCTCGGCCAGTTGGCCAGCGCCAGCACCTCGCCGGTTTGCACGTCCAGCACCACCACGCTGCCGGCCTTGGCCTTGTGCTCGGCCACCGCCTCGCGCACCCGCTGGTAGGCGAAGAACTGCACCTTGGCGTCGATCGACAAGGCGATGTCGCGGCCGTCGGCGGCGTCGATGTCGACACCCATTTCGTCGACCACGCGGCCCAGCCGGTCGCGAATCACGCCCAACTGGCCGTTCTTGCCCTGCAACGCCTTCTGGAACGCCAGCTCGATGCCTTCCAGGCCCTGGTCGTCGGCATTGGTGAAGCCGACCACGTGCGCCGCCGATTCGCCCTCCGGGTAGCGGCGCCGATAGTCGCGCGTCTCGTAAATGCCCTTGACGCCCAGCGCCTTGATCTGCGCCCACAGCTCGGGCTCGGCCTGGCGCCGGATCCACGCAAAGTTCGGGCTGCCGCTGTCCAGCCTGGCGTGCAGTTCGTCGACCGTTATGCCCAGCAGCCGGGCCAACTGGCGGCGCTGGGCGTCGCTGGCCACGAAGTCCTTCGGCGCCGCCCACAGGCTGGGCACCGGCACGCTGGTGGCCAGCAGCGCGCCGCTGCGGTCGCGGATGCTGCCGCGGCTGGCCGGGCGGTCAAGCACGGTCAGGTAGCGCTGCTCGCCCTTCATCTGGAAAAAGCGCGGCGCGATGACCTGGATGTAGGCCGCGCGGCCGAGCAGGCCAAGAAAGCTGAAGGCCACCGCGGCGACCAGGAAGCGGCTGCGCCAGTTCGGCGTCTTCGACGCCAGCAACGGGCTGACCGCGTAGTTGACGCCGCGCACACTGGCCGGCGCGGTGCGCTTTTTCATCGGCTTGCTCCCCGCGAGGCGGCAGCGGTCGGCGCACTGGCCGGCAGCGGCGCCGGAATAGGCGCATCGGCGTACAGCGTGATCGCCGGCGTGATGGTCTGCATCGCCAGCTTGTCGCGCGCGGTGCGGTCCACGCGCAGGTTGGTGGCCTGCAACTCGCGCTCGGCTTCCAGCCGCCGCTGTTCACCGGCCAGGCGCAGCGCCTCGGCGTCGGCGCGGTGCACCGCGGCAAACAGGCGCCGACTGTCGTAGGCGGTCTTGACCAGCGCCAACGCACTGGCCACCACCGCGACCAGCAGCACCAGGTTCAGCCGCGTCAGCACGCCCGACCTTCCGTGCCAAGTCGTTCGGCGACGCGAAGAATGGCCGAGCGGGCGCGCGGGTTGCGGCGCAGCTCGTCGGCCGACGGACGAATGCGGCCGAGCGCGCGCAGCTTCAACGGCGGCGGCGCGGCCAGCAGTGCCGGCGAGCCGCGGTCGAGCTGCTCGCGGCTGTGCTGCGCGATGAAGCGCTTGACCAGCCGGTCTTCGAGCGAATGAAAGCTGATCACGGCCAAGCGCCCTCCGGGTGCCAGCAGATCGGGGGCTGCGGTCAGAACCGCGCCGAGCTCTTCCAGCTCGGCGTTGACGAAAATCCGAACAGCTTGAAAGGTACGTGTGGCAGGGTCCTGGCCCGCCTCGCGGGTCTTGACCGCACCAGCCACGATTTGGGCCAGCTCGCCGGTGGTGCGCAGCGGCGCGCCGCCTGCCCGGCGAGCAACAAGCGCTTTTGCAATCGGTACAGCAAACCGTTCTTCGCCGTAGTCACGGATGACCTCCGCAAGCTGCTGTTCGCTGGCCCGGGCCAGAAAGTCGGCCGCGGTTTCGCCGCGGCTGGTGTCCATGCGCATGTCCAGCGGCGCGTCGAAGCGGAAGCTGAAACCACGCGCCGGCGTGTCGATCTGCGGCGAGCTCACGCCCAGGTCGAGCAGCAGGCCGTCGATGCGCGCCAAGCCGCGCGCGGCCAGCACCTGGGGCAGCGTGGCAAAGCCGGCGTGGACCACCGAAAGCCGTGCGTCCTCGGCCGCCAGCGCCTGCGCCGCGGCAATCGCCTCGGGGTCTTTGTCCAGCGCCAGCAGCCGCGCGGCAGGCGCCAGCGCCGCCAGCAGTTCGCGCGTGTGCCCGCCGCGGCCAAAGGTGGCGTCGACATACACCCCGTCGGCCCGCGTCACCAGCGCGGCAATCGCTTCGGTGCGCAAGACGGTGGTGTGTGGGCATGCTGCGGCGTCCGCCATCCGGGCTTAGAAAACGAAGTCCTTGATGGCGTCGGGCATCGGCGAGGCCATCACCTCGGCCTCGTGGCGCGCATAGCGCTGGGTGTCCCACAGCTCCAGCCGCGGCCCCATGCCCATCAGCAGCACATCGCGCTCCAGCCCGGCGGCCAGCCGCAGCTCGGGCGGAATCAGCAGCCGCGCCGCCGAATCGACCTCGACGTCGACCGCGCTGCCCAGAAACACCCGCCGCCAGCCGTCGGCCGACATCGGCAGGGTCAACAGCCGGTCACGAAAGCTTTCCCAGGCGCCGCGCGGAAACACCAGCAGGCAGCCGGCGGTGTGCTTGGTCAGGGTCAATTGGTTGGCGCACAGCGCGGCCAGCGCATCGCGCTGGCGGGCCGGGACGGTCATCCGTCCTTTGCCGTCCAGCGTCAGCGCCGACGTTCCCTGAAACACCAATCCAGCCACTTTTACCCACCAATTCCCACCAAACTCCACTGTAACCGAAGTCAAGCGGCAGGAAAACAGGGGGTCACATAAAAATCAATCAAATCAACTACTTAGTAGGTGTTGCGAAAGCAGTTGTTGACTTGAAAGATGAACAAAAATATAGACTTAGAAGAAGTTATGAAAGTTTCTTCTCAAATTTGCTGCAACGCCTGAAGGCCGGCCGACCCCGCAAAAGCAGGGGCCTGCGGATCGCCCGCCCGCTGCCCAGATAGCCGAACAGTGGGCCGGCGCCTGACCGAAAGTCGGGCGCCTTGGCTGATGTTCTCGGCCATCGTCGCGGGCAGCGCAGCGCCGTGCCGGCCCGCCACGACGGGCAGCAGCCGGTGCGCAGGCCCATCCCGCCTCAGGAGCACAGCCATGTTTGATGCGATTGCGCAAGAGTTGGAAAGCCGTATCGGCCTGGCCGGCAAGGCCAGGCCGTTTGTACAAATGGTCGCCGCCGCGATGACCGACCCGGCGCGCGGCGGGCTGGGCGGGTTCCTGCAGCGCCTGCGCGACCTGGGCGGGGACTGGGGCAACATCGTCGACACCCTGTTGGTTGACCACCCGTCAGCCAATGCATCGCGCCTGCTCAACAGCAGCCAGGTCGAACAGGCGTTTGGCGTGCCTGGAGGCCTGCTGGCGGGTGTGATTTCGAAGCTCGGCCTGGCGCGCGAAATGGCCGTGCGTGCCCTCGGGTTTGCGGTGCCGGCCTTGCTCGGTCGCCTGGTCAGCCAGGGCCGCGTGCCGACCGAATTGCCGGCGGAGGCCGCCGCCTTCATTGGCGAGCGCGGCCAGTGGGCTTACCTGCCGGCCGCCGCCGCCGCTGCGCCGCCGGTCGCGCGCGCCGCGCCGGTTGCCGCCGCGGCGGCCTCAAGCGGCACGAACTGGTTGCCGTGGGCCGTCGGCGCCTTGCTGCTGGCCTTGTTGCTGGGCTTTTGCTCGATGCAGAAAAAGCCCGCCGAAGTGGCGCCACCGCCGGCCGCCACGGTGGCCGCACCGTCGGGTGAAAAGCCCAGCGCTGCCGCACAAGCCACCGAAGAGCCGGCCGGCGCGGGCCTGATGTTCAGCACGGTCAATGACCTGCCGCTGCTGAAGGTGTATTTCGACAGTGGCAAGACCGAGGTCGCCGCCGAGTTCGCTGCCCGCGCGCAGCCGGTGATCGATTACCTAAAGGCCCATGCCGACGCCAAGGCGCTGATCTCGGGCTTCAACGACCCGACCGGCGATGCGGCGAAAAACGCCGAACTGTCGAAGAACCGCGCCAAGGTGGTGCAGGCCGCGCTGGTCGCCGCCGGGGTGCCGGAAGACCGCACCGAGTTGGTCAAGCCGGCCGACGCCACCGGCACCGCGGCGACCAACGCCGCGTCGCGCCGGGTCGAGGTGACGGTGCGCAAATAGCGTCACTGATACACGGCACGACCTGCGCGGACACATGCTGGCGGCGGCCCATTGGCCGCCGTTGCCCGCATATAGACCGACCGCAAGGTCAGTTCGACTGCTTGATCAACCGCCCCTGCGCCTGCTGGATAGGCCGCGCGTTCATCGGGTACAGCTTGGCGAAGATGCCGATTTGTTCGCTCGACAAGGCCACCGGCTGCTGCATCACCAGCCACAGCACGCCTTCGCTGCACGGCGGGGTGGTCAACGATCCCATGTAGGTGAAGTAGCGGCGGTCGGCCGGCAGCAACTGGTTGACGTCCATCGGCGCGGCCGGCGTGGTTTCCTCGCCTTTTTCAAGCGGCAGGTTGTTCCACACGGCTTGCACCAGCGGGTGGGCGCTGCCGCGGTCGAGCAGCACCGCGATCACCGCCAGCTTGCCGTCGCCGGACTTGTGCACCAGGTGCGCCACCATGTCGAACTGGCGGCCGTCGATGCGTTCTTCCGACGGGCGGTGGAAGTGAAACTGAAGCAGGTCCCAGCGCTTGCCCTGGACCTCGATCGAATTGCCGCCCTGCAGATTGACCTGGATGGTGTGGCCGTTGTCGATGACGCGAAAGCCGGTGGCGCGGTAGTCGAACTGGATCGGTTCGAGCTCGACCTTGACGCCGCCGCGGATGTCGATCGGGCTTTGCCGCTTGCCCAGGTTGCAGGCCGCGAACTCGGGCTTCATGCGCCCCCATTGGTCCGGCCCCAACTCGCCCTGGTAGTCCCAGTGCGGCGCGTGTGCAGCGTGGTCAGGGGCCGCGGCGCGCGCATGCCCGGCCGCGCCGGCGGCTTTGTGGGGCCTGCCGCGCCGCGCCGCACGGCCGCCGTGGGCCGGCGCGTCCTTAGACTGGGCGTCGCCGTGCGCTTTCGCGGCGTGCTCCAGGTCGGACTTGGCGATCACCCGCATGACATAAGGCGTCGGCGCCTCGGGCACCGTGTGCGCGCCGAGCTTTTGCGCCAGCTTTTCGCGCAGCGCGTCCATCGGGTCACCCGCCGCCGCGGCGCCAGCGTGCGCGGCCTCGCCCGCCGGCGCGCGCACGATGGCCGACTTGGTGCCCGGGCGCGCCCCCGGTGAATCCATCGCCGCGTGCAGCCCGCGGCCTTCCCCGGCCTGTGCGACCGGCGCGGCCAGCGCGGCGGCGGCCAGCAGGGCCCACAACGGGCGGGCGAACAAGCGCGAGGCAGGGGCGATCGACATGGCAAATCCGGCGGACCAATGCCTTGCCTATCGACGGGCCTGGGCCAGACTTGAGCCGATGCCAGCGCCGCAGCGGCCCGCCGGCACGCTGGCCGTGCGCTTAGGTCAATAGTGTGAAGTGCGCCGATAGGCCGGATTCCGTGCACCGGCCACGCCTTGCGGCGCGACCGGCGTGACCGCCATTCCTCTGGGCCGGGGGTCACCCCACCGGCTCGGTGCCACCTACCCGCACGCTCGCCCCGGGCCGGGGTTCTGGCGGGATTGCGCCCGCCGGCACGTGCCTATTCGGTGTTGCTGCGCGCAGAGATTGCCCGTTTCACCCGCGGCGTTCGCCGCGGGTGGCTGTGTACCCGGTGGGCTTGCGCCCACCTGCGCGGCTTGGCACCGCGCCATCGGCTTACCGCCGATGGGTACACAGAACACCCTTGGCGTTCGCCGCGGGTGGCTGTGTACCCGGTGGGCTTGCGCCCACCTGCGCGGCTTGGCACCGCGCCATCGGCTTACCGCCGATGGGTACACAGAACACCCTTGGCGTTCGCCGCGGGTGGCTGTGTACCCGGTGGGCTTGCGCCCACCTGCGCGGCTTGGCACCGCGCCATCGGCTTACCGCCGATGGGTACACAGAACACCCTTGGCGTTCGCCGCGGGTGGCTGTGTACCCGGTGGGCTTGCGCCGCTCGAAGCACCTGCCACCCACGCCGTGGCCCGAAAGCCCGCCGCGACTCGTCTCTGTTGCTCTGATCCTCACCTCGCGGTGGAGAGCCGTTAGCTCCTGCGCTGCCCTGTGCAGTCCGGACCTTCCTCCCGGGCCGTCTTTCGACGTATCGCCCCGGCGGCGGTCTGGCGCACTTCACCGTGCGATTATCCCGCCCGCACCGCGGACCCCCGCCCCCCTGACACCAGAAGGAGCCCCGACAGATGAAAGCCGCCAACGTTCTGGCCACCATCGGCCACACGCCGCACATCCGCATCAACCGCCTGTTCGGCCCCGCCGAGGTCTGGATCAAGAGCGAGCGCAGCAACCCCGGCGGCTCGATCAAGGACCGCATCGCGCTGGCGATGGTCGAGGCCGCCGAGGCCGACGGCCGGCTCCAGCCCGGCGGCACCATCGTCGAGCCAACCTCGGGCAACACCGGCATCGGGCTGGCGATGGTGGCCGCGGTCAAGGGCTACCGGCTGGTCCTGGTCATGCCCGACAGCATGAGCATCGAGCGCCGCCGGCTGATGCTGGCCTACGGCGCCAGCTTCGACCTGACGCCGCGCGAAAAAGGCATGAAGGGCGCCATCGCCCGGGCCCAGGAACTGGTCGCGCAGACGCCGGGCGCCTGGATGCCGCAGCAGTTCGACAACCCGGCCAACGTGGCGGTGCACGCGCGCACCACGGCGCAGGAAATCGCCGCCGACTTTCCCGACGGGCTGGACGCGCTGATCACCGGCGTCGGCACCGGCGGGCATTTGACCGGCTGCGCCCAGGTGCTGAAGGCGAAGTGGCCGGGGCTGAAGGTGTTTGCGGTCGAGCCGACGCAGTCGCCGGTGATCTCCGGCGGCCAGCCGGCGCCGCACCCGATCCAGGGCATAGGCGCCGGCTTCATTCCGGCCAACCTGCATACCGCGCTGCTCGATGGCGTGCTGCAGGTCGAGGCCGAGGCGGCGCGCGAGATGGCGCGCCGCTGCGCGCGCGAGGAGGGCCTGCTGGTCGGCATATCGTCGGGCGCGACGCTGGCGGCGATTGCGCAAAAGCTGCCCGAGCTGGGCGCCGGCGCGCGCGTGCTCGGCTTCAACTACGACACCGGCGAGCGTTACCTGTCAATCGAGGGGTTTCTGCCGGCCTGACGAGGCGCCGGGCGCGCGCGCACGACGCGCGGCGCGCTTGCGGCCACTTCAGGTGATTTCGTCGAGCGCCAAGCCGTCCAGGTGCGCGCTGTCGTTCCAGCCGACCAGCGTGAAGCCTTGCGGCGTGTACAGCAGCCGGTTGATGCTGGCGTTGCCCAGCACCCAGCTGCGCGGCGCCTGCAGCGCAACGCCGCTGGCGGCGCGGTACAGGCAATCGAGCACGCCGCCGTGTGCCACCAGCGCAAGCGCGCCGGCCGGTTGGTGGCGCGCGTGCGCGCTGGCGATGCGCGTCGCCGCGCCGACACAGCGGTCATAGAAGCTGCGCAGGCTTTCGCCGCCAGGCGGCTGGAAATCGACGTCGCGCGAGCGCCAGCGCTGCGCCATTTCGGGCCAGCGCTCGTCGATCTGCTGGTAGGTCAGGCCTTCGAGTTCGCCAAACCCGCGCTCGCGCAAGCCGGTGTCGGGCTCGACCGGCACCTGCAGCGCGCCGGCCAGCGCCTGCGCGGTGTGCCAGGCGCGCGACAGGTCGCTGGCCACGACGCGCTCGATGCCCTCGTCGCGCAAGGCCGGTCCTAGCCGGGCCGCCTGGCGCCGGCCGAGCTCGTTCAACGCGATGTCGAGGTGGCCTTGCAGCCGCGCGCCGGCGTTCCAGTCGGTTTCGCCGTGGCGGATGGCGATGATGCGCAGTGCTTGCTCAGGCATGGGCGCGCATCTGACTCAGACGCCCCAGGTGATCGGCTCGCCGGCGGCCTGCGCGCGGCGCAGCATGTCGATCATCGGCACAAAGCGCTGGCGCGGCGTGATGTCGCCGCGCGGCGGCAGCTTGTGGCCCTCGGCGGCGGCCTCCTGTTCGGCGCGCGCGCGCTCGGCCTCGTCGTCGGCAATGGCGCGCTCGATCGCCGCCACCGCGGCGTCCATCGCCACCGGCTCGATGATGCCGGTGGCCGAGGGTTCGCGCCCCAGCGCGCGCAGCAGCGCGTCGCCGTTGGGCGTGAGCATGATCAGGTCGCCGGTGGCTTTGCTCTTGAATTTGTACATGGTGTCGGCCCTCGCCGCGCTGCGGCAATGGCCGACATTTTCGCCCGCCGCGCCGCACGCCGACGTTGAGCCACCGGACCGGGCAACGGCAGCGGGTCGCGCGCCGGCCGCCGCAGGCCGGCGCTCAGCGGCCAACCAGCGTCAGCTTCGGCCGCTTGGGTGGCATGGGCACGTCGCGCAGGCGGTCTTCCAGCACCCAGGGCTCCAGCGCCGGGGCGAACAAAAAGCCCTGGTACTGGTGGCAACCGATGTCTTGCAGAAATTCGCGCTGGGCTTCGGTCTCGACGCCCTCACCGATCACCATCATGCCCAGCGCCCGTGCCAGTTGCACCACCGCGCGGACGATCGCGGTGTCGCTTTCGTCGCCGGGCACGCCGCGGACAAAGCTGCGGTCTATCTTCAGGCGGTCGATCGGGTAGCGCTTCAGGTAGGCCAGGCTGGAATAGCCGGTGCCGAAGTCGTCGATCGCCAGGCGCACGCCCAGCCGCGAAAGCTGCGCCAGCCGCCGCAGTGCTTCCTCGGCGTCGTGCAGCAGGATCGATTCGGTCAGCTCCAGCTCCAGCATCGCGCCAGGCAGGCGCTGTTCGGCCAGCGCGGCGGCCACGCGCTCGGCGAAGTCGTCACGCGCAAACTGCAGCGCCGAGACGTTGATCGACACCGGCAGGCTCAGCCCGCCCTGCAGCCAGCGCGCGGCCTGGCGCACCGCCTGCTGCAACACCCAGTCGCCCAGCGCGATGATGAAGCCGCTGTCTTCGGCCACCGGAATGAAGCGCGCCGGCGAGACCTCACCCAGCTCGGGGTCACGCCAGCGCAGCAGCGCTTCGGCGCCAACCACCCGGCCACTGGCCAGGTCGATCTGCGGCTGATAGTGCAGCCGAAAGCGCTGGTGCGTCAGCGCCTGGCGCATCGCATGGTCCAGCGCCAACCGGTCGCGCTGGTCGACCGCGTCCTGCGGCCGGTGCAGGCGAAAACACTCGCGGCCGCTGCGCTTGGCGTTGAGCATGGCCTGCTCGGCCACGCGCAGCATGTGCGCGGCGTCCTGCGCGTCGGCCGGGTACAAGGCCACGCCGACGCTGGCGGTCAAGGTGAACTCCAGGCCATCGACACGCCGCGTCTGCGCCACCGCGGCCAGCAAGCGGCGCGCCGCCAGCGCCGCGGCGCCGGCGTCGGCGCCATGCACCAGCAGCGCGAACTGGTCGCCGCCCAGCCGCGCGGCCACGTCACCCTGGCGGATGCAGGCGCGCAGCCGTTCGGCGGTGTCCTGCAGCACGCGGTCGCCGACCGCCGCGCCCAGGCTGTCGTTAACCTGCTTGAAGTGGTCGATATCCAGCAGCAGCAGCGCCAGCGGCGCGCCAAGCGGCGCGGCGTCGGCCATCGAGCGCGTCATCTGGTGCGTCAACTGCCGGCGGTTGGCCAGGCCGGTCAGCTCGTCGGTGGTGGCCAGGGTTTCGATCTGCTGGTCGGCCTGCACGATGTCGGTGCGGTCGCGAAAGGCCCAGACGCGGCCGACGACGCGGCCCTGGCAGCACTGCGGCTGCGTCACCCGCTCCAGCACGCGGCCCGAGCGCAGCACGATGCGCTCGCTGGCCTGCAGCAAGGTGGCGTCGGCGATCACCGCCAGGCGCTGCGCATAGGTTTGCGGATCGGCCACGCCGCGCAGCATCCATTCGGCCACCGCGGCGTCGCGCCGGTCGGCGAGCAGGCCCTCGGGCAGGCCCCAGAGGGCGGCGAACTGGCGGTTGAAGACGCGGATGCGGCCACTCAGATCGGTGACCAGAATGCCGTCGGCGGTCGACTCCAGCGTGGCCTGCAGCTCGGCCACCAGCAGTTCGCGTTCGTCGTTGCGGCGCCGGGCGTCGGTTTCGTCACGCAGCGCCACCAGGTAGTGTGTGCCCGCCACCGGTGCGGCGACCGCGCCTTCGGATGCAAGCGCCAGCGGCTGGATGCGCCGCGACACATGCCGCAGCCGACCCTGCGCGTCGACCAGCACCGCCTCGGAGTGCAGTGCGTCGCCATGGCCGTCGGCGGCGTCGGCCCAATAGGCCAGGTCTTCGGGCGTCGCCAGCATGGCCTGCGCCGGCTGGCCGACCACTTCGGCGGCCTGCTTGCCGACCAGTGCCAGCGCCGCCGCGTTGACCGCGCACAGCGTCAGGCGTTGCGGCTCGACGATCCACGCCGGCTCGTGCAGCGCGTCAAGCAGCGTGCGCCAGGCGCCATGCAGCGCCACGCTGGCGTGCGCCTCGACCAACGTCACGGCGCCCCCCGGCGGGCAGCATCGGCGTCGACCGACACGCCGGCTGGACGTGCGTGCCAATCGGGCGTCATGCCGCCCTCACCTGCAGCGCGGGCGACTGCTCAGCGCCGAGCGGCTCGAAGAAATAGTCCATGCGCAGCCGCGGCTGAAGATAGTCGCGCACTGCGGCGGGCAACTGGCTGGGCTTCAGGCTGCGCCGGATGCCGAGGTCGTGGAACTGGTCCAGGTTGACCAGCAGCGCCTCAGCCGGCGGCACGCGGGTATCGCAGACCAGCACGCGCGGCTTCAGCGGCCGCGACGAGTTGACACTGACCACGCTGGCGTAGCGGTCGTCGGTCAATTGCACCAGTGAACCCGCCGGGTACACGCCCATCATGCGGATGAAGGCGTTCAACATGGTCATGTCGAACTGGTTGCTGCGGTGCGCAAAGATCTGCGACAACGCGTCGTGTGGCGTCAGCGCGGTGCTCGGCAGCAGCGGGTTGCACAGGTTGTCGTAGTGGTTGACCAAGGCCACGATGCGTGCTGGCAGCGAGATGCGGTCACCGCGCAGGTGCTGCGGAAAGCCGCTGGCGTCGGCCATTTCGTGGTGTTCGGCCAGCACGCTCATCGCCGCCGGTTCGAGCTGCATGCGCTGTCCCAGCGCCACGCCATAGGCCACGTGGTCGCGGTAAAGCATTTGCTCGGCACCGTCTTGCAACTGTTCGACGTGGCGGGCGCGTTCGGGCAATTCGAGCTTGCCGATGTCGTGCAGCAGCGCGCCTTCGCCGAGCAGCGCCATTTCGTCGTCGGGCAGGCCGAAACAGCGGCCCATCAACAACGCCAACACGGTGACGTTCAAGGCGTGGCTGGCCATCGGGTCGCCAACCGCGTTGGCCAGCGAGCGCACGCACATGTCGCCCGCGTCGAGCATCTTGTCGAGCAGCGACCGGGTCAGTTGGCGGCTGACCTGGCGTGCGGCTTCGGGCGCATCGATGACCTGTGACAACACCGCACGGCAGGCCTCGCGCGCCTCGCCGTACTGCAGTTCGCATTGCTGCAGCGCCTCGCGCTGGCGCTCCAGCGCGGTGCTGGGCCGGGCGGCGGCGCCCAGCGCGGCAACCACCGGGGGGCTGGGCGCTGACGCTGGCGGCACGGCCTGGCTGGCGCTCGGTGCCGTGGCGTCCACCGCGGCAGTGGCAATCGGCAGGCTTTTGCCCGGGCTCCAGCGCAGCGAATTCAGGCCCAGCCGGCGCAGCGTGTCGATCTGTTCCTGCGACTGCAGCACGAAGCTCGACAGCGCAAACGGGTGCGCCCACCACCCCAGATCGAGGTGGATGAACATTCCGACCCGAAGCTCATCGATGCCAATCGTCGCCGACATGGGTTGCCAAGTTCCCGCAAGACAGGCCGCTGCGTGGCCCGCATGGGGAGGCTTTCGGCGCGGCAACAGGAAAACTTGACCCCGGCGGTCAGGCAAGCGGACGCCGACCGGCCACTGCGCCGACCGGCGTGCGTTCAATCACGGCCGTAGATTCAGCGGCGTTAGCGCGCGTGGCGCCGCTGGCCCGAGCGCGCCGGCTGCCGAGCGGGCCCGCCGGTTCAGCCAGCCGGCAGCGGTTGCGCGGCCAGGCCGAGCAGGCCAGCCACGCCATAAAGGCCAGCCAACGCGGTCAGCTTGGCCGGGGCGTGGTGCAGCTCAAGCGACTTGCCCAGCGCCTGCGCGTGGCGCCGGCATTCCAGCAGCACCGCCACCGCCGAGGTATCCAGCACCGCCAGCGGCGTGGCGTCCAGCCGGCACACCGCGCCGGCGTTGCCGACCGCGGCCAGCAGCCGGTCCAGCGTGGCGCTGGCCTCGGCCAGGGTCAGCCGTTCGGGCAAGGCGATGGCGGTTGGGCTGGTGGCGGTCAACATGGCACCCGTTCAAGACTTGGCGGCGGCCGCCTTGTTGCGCTCGACGAGCTTGGCGATCAGGCCGTCGATGCCGCCGGCGGCCAGCTCGGGCGCGAACTGCGATCGGTAGCTGGTCACCAGCCAGATGCCGCCGACGTTGACGTCGATGATTTTCCAGGCCTCGCCGGCCTTGTCCAGCCGGTAGTCGAGCTTGATCGGCTCGCCCTTGCCGCGCACTTCGGACTGCACCACCACCTGGGTGCTGTTGGGCACCGCCTGGGTGCGCGTGATTTCTATCGATTGGTCCTTGATCTGCGTCAGCGCGCCGGAATAGACGCGGATCAGCAAGGTCTTGAACTCGGCCTGCAGCCGGCTGCGCTGTTCAGCCGAGGCGCCGCGCCACTGCGGGCCGACCGCCGAGCGCGTCATCACCTCGAAGTTGACGCTGGGCATCACCTTGCCGTCGACCAGCGCGTTGATGCGCTGCACTTCACCGGCCTGGATGCCCTTGTCGGCCTTCACTGCGTCCAGCACCTGCGCCGAGATCTGCTTGACGAAGGCATCCGGCGCCGATTGCGCCAGTGCGCTGCCGCCAACCAGCGTGCCCAGCACCAGCGCGGAAGAGGCCAGCAGCGAAGCGAATGTCTTTTTGTACAACACGGTCAATCCTTTCAACGCCGGCAGTTTGCCGGGACCGGGCACCACAACGCGCGGCCGGTCGCATCGGTTCACGTCCAGGCCGCCAAAAAGCCCAGGTTTACGCAGTGGCAACCCGGCCGACCGGGGGCTGTGGCGCGCTGAGCTACTTCTTCTGGCCGCCGGGCGCCGAGGCGGGCGCGGACGGGTCGGCAGAATCGTCCTCCAGCGCCTGCAGCGGCGGCGCGCCGTCGTGTACCTGGTCCAGCCGGCGCGCCAGAAAGCCGTCGCGGACGAAGGAATAGCGGTCCAGCGCCGCCTGGTCAACGAGCTGGGTCGTGGCCAACAGGTTGGCACGCGTGGACACCGCACCCAGCAGCGCCACCGACAAACGGCCACCGGCGGTGTCGGGCAAGGCCGACGGCGAGGCATTCCAGTCCACCGGCAGTGCCGCGCTGTCGCGCAGCGTCGACGGCCCGAGCACCGGCAGCACGACATAGGGACCGGGACCGACGCCCCAGCGGCCCAGCGTCTGGCCAAAGTCTTCCGAACGCCGCACCAGGCCGACCGAGGTGGCCGGGTCAAGCACCCCGCCGAGGCCGAACACGGTGTTGGTCAGCACCCGCATGCCCATGTCCAGCCCATGGCCGAGCTTGCCCTGCAGGAACTGGTTGGCGGTCGACCACACGTCGCCGATGTTGCCGAGCACGTTGTCGACGCCGCTGCGCACCAGCGACGGCACCAGCTTGCGGTAGCCCTCGGCGACCGGCTTCAGCAGCGCTTCGTCGAGCGCATCGTTGAAGGCAAACACGCGCCGGTTCCAGCCCTGCCACGGGTCGGCGGGCGAGGTCGCAGCCACCGCCGGGCCGCCCGGTCCCGCCGGCGCGGTGGTGGCGCAGCCCGCCAGCAGCAGCGCGGCAACGGCCACGCCAACGACCGCCGCGAAGCGACGCCGGTCGGATGCACAAACGGCGGTGGTCATTTCAGACCCTCGGGTGAAGACGCAGCGGCGCCGGCCTCGGCCGCCTTGCCGGTCAGGAACTGGCCGATCAGGTTTTCCAGCACCACCGCCGACTGGGTTTGCGCGATGGTTGCGCCGGGCGCCAGGTTGGCGTCGTCGCCGCCGGGCTCGAAGCCGACATACTGGTCGCCCAGCAACCCGGCGGTCAGGATCTTGGCCGAGGTGTCTTTCGGGAACTGGTAGGCGCGCTGCACTTCCATCGTCACCACGCCCTGGTAAGTCTTGGGGTCCAGCCCGATGTGGGTGATGCGGCCGACGACCACCCCAGCCGAGCGCACCGGCGCGCGCACCTTCAGCCCGCCGATGTTGTCAAAGCGCGCCTGCAGGGTGTAGCTGTCGCCGCCGCTGAAGCTGGTCAGGTTGGCCGCCTTCAGCGCGACAAAGACCAGCGCCGCCAACCCGAGCAGCACAAACAGGCCGACCATGATTTCCGTAGAGCGTCGTTCCATGCGGCAACCTTACCCGATCAGCGTCGGGCGCTGGATGAACAATAAACAGTGTGCGCCGGCGCGCGGAACATAGTCCATGCCACCCCGCCGCCCCCTGATATGCAAATGCATTAGTGTGGTGTCGTGAACATCAGCGCGGTCAGCACGAAGTCCATCCCCAGCACGGCCAGCGAAGACGCCACCACGGTGCGCGTGGTGGCATAGGCCACGCCTTCGGGCGTGGCCTCGGTTTCGTAGCCCTGGTACAGCGCGACGAAAGTGCAGATGACGCCGAAGACCATGCTTTTGGCCACGCCGTTGCCAACGTCGCGCCAGACGTCGACGCCGTTTTGCTGGATCGACCAGAAGTTGCCGGGGTCGATGCCGATCAGCCCGACCGCGACCAGCCAGGCGCCGAGGATGCCGATGGTTGAAAACAGGATCGCCAGCAACGGCATCGCAATCACCCCGGCGATGAAGCGCGGCGCCAGCACGCGCGCGCGCGGGTCGATCGCCATCAACTCCATCGCGGCGATTTGTTCGCCGGCCTTCATCAGGCCAATTTCGGCGGTCAGCGAGGTACCGGCACGGCCGGCAAACAGCAGCGCGGTGACTACCGGACCGAGCTCGCGCACCAGCGACAGGTTGACGATCAGCCCCAGCGACTCGGCCGCGCCGTAGGTGACCAGCGCGTAATACATCTGCAGCGCCAGTACAAAGCCGACCGCCAGGCCGGAGGCCAGGATGATGACCAGCGAGCGGTTGCCGATGGCGTGGATTTGCGTCACCACCAGCGCAAAGCGGCGCAGCGCCGCCGGCAGCGCGCGCAGCAGGTCGACAAAGAACAGCGCCGCATGGCCCCAGCGGCCGAACATGGCCAGGGTGCGCGCGCCCAGGCGCTGCAGCAGTGCGGTCATGCGGCGACCGCGCTGTAGTCGCGCAGCCCCAGGTCGGCGCCGATGTCGGGCGCCGGGTAATGGAACTTGACCGGCCCGTCGGGCTCGCCGCGCACGAATTGGCGCACCTCGGGCTCGGTCGACGCCATCAGCTCGGCCGGCGTGCCCTGGGCGACCACGCGGCCGCCGGTGGCCATCAACACCACCCAGTCGGAAATCGCCATGCACTGCGGCACGTCGTGCGAGACCAGCAGCGCGGTGGCACCGGTGACGTCGGTCAGCGTACGGATCAGCTTGGCGGTGACGCCCATCGACACCAGGTCGAGGCCGGCAAACGGCTCGTCGTACATGATCAGTTCGGGGTCGAGCGCGATAGCGCGCGCCAGCGCAATGCGCCGCGCCATGCCGCCCGAGACCTCGCTGATCTTCAGCGGCGCCGCGCCGCGCAGGCCGACCGCCTGCAGCTTCATCAGCACGACGTCGCGGATCACCGCTTCGGGCAGGTCGGTCATTTCGCGCAGCGGAAATGCCACGTTGTCGAACACCGTCAGGTCGGTGAACAGCGCGCCGAACTGAAACAGCATGCCCAGCCGCCGGCGCAACCGATAAAGCTGCTCGCGGTCGCGCACGTCGATCACTTCACCGTCAAACACCACGCGACCGCTGTTGGCGCCGTGCACGCCGCCAACCAGCCGCATCAGCGTTGTCTTGCCGCAGCCCGAACTGCCCAGGATGGCGGTGACCCGGCCGCGCATGAAGCGCAGGCTGATGTCGCGCAGGATCAAGCGCCGGGCGTCATAGCCGAACGTGACGTGGTCGATCTCGATCAGCGGGTCGGAATTCACACGCAAACAATGGGGGTGAAAGACAGTCGGTGCGCCAGCCACGCGCCAACGCAGACGGCAGCGCCCGGGTCTTGCGTTCAATGCGGGCGGATTGTGTCATGCACGTCCACCAGCACTTTGACCGCTTCATGCGCTGCATCGGCGCGCAATCGTTGCATCCACGCCGGGCGATACGGCGTAAGGAACAGATGTCACGCAGGCTGCGTGCCCACCCCCTTGCCTGTCGAGGAACCTGCCCATGATCACCATCGCCCGCGGCGGCGCGCTGACGCTGTGCTGCCTGTTTGCTTGCCTCAGCCATGCCGAGGACGGCCGCGCCGCCCATGGCATTTGCAGCAACGCGACGCTGCAAGGTGCCTACAACTTCCGCGCCGAGGGCTCGGTGCTCGCCACCTCCGGCCTGCCGGTTGCACTACACGGTCCCTTCGCCAGCCTGGGCACCGCCACCTACGACGGCGCCGGCAACGTGACGCTCAGTGCCTTTGCCAGTTTCAATGGCGTCATCCAGCCGGTGACGGTAAGCGGCAGTTACCAGGTTGATTCGGACTGCACTTTTACCTCGCAGCTCGCCAACGGCGTCACCTTTTATGCCGCCATTGCCGACCGTGGCGACACGCTGTTCGTACAACAGACGACGCCGGGAACGGTGGTCAGTGGCACGGCCCAGCGCCTGCGGCCCGTGCGCGGCGAGCGGCGCCAGGAGGCCCAGCATTGCGAGCACGCCGACATCGCACGCCGCTACGGCTTCATTGCCACTGGCTTTGGTGCAGCGCCGTATGCGCCGCCGCCACTCAGCGGCCCGCAGTCAGGCACCGGCCTGGTGCGTTTCGATGCGCGGGGCGGCTTCGTCATCAGCGCGCTGAGCAGCACCAACGGCGTCATCGACGCCATGCCACAGCAGCTCACCGGCAGCTACACGCTGGGTCGCGACTGCCTGCTGTCAATGAAGGCCGACGTGGGCCTGAACTTCACCGGCCGCGTACTCGATGGCGGGCGCGAAGTGCAGGTGGTCGAGACCGACCCCGGTGCGACGGTGCTGGTGCGCGCGCGGGCGATCGACTGATTCGGGCAACGCTGAACAAGTCCCAGGCGGGGCCCTGGGGCAATCCCGAACGGGGGAGGCCGATCAGTGTTTGCCTAACTCCCCCCGGGCGCGGGATAGGCACGTGACATTTCCCACGCAAAATCGGCCCGCGGTAGAGGACGGGACTACGCCCTGCCAGAGCGTGTCGACTTGTTACCGCCCGATCTCACTGTGGCGAAAGGTGCGCGATGAATCCCCGTTGTCTGACTGTTGCCGTGTTGTGTGCGTCGGCACTGAGTGCCCAGGCGGCCATTTCCTTTGGTACGCAGGCGCCCAGCGCCGACGAACAGCTCAGCATGTCGCTGATCAATCGCTTCCGGGCTGACCCGCAAGGCGAGCTGGCGCGCATGCTCGGCGTGACACCGTCGACATTGACCGCGGCGATCACGCCGTCGACCACCGCCTGGACGGCCGGGTTCTGGACCCACCTTGCCGCGCCCGGAACCGACGCCGCCCTGGCGATGGACTTCTTCAGGGTCAACCCGGGCCAGTTGCTTGAGCAATGGTCGCTGTTGCCGGCTGCCGGCACGCTGGTGCCCTACACCTGGAACGGCAACCTGGGCCAATCAGCCCAGGGATACGCGGAAATCGTCGTCGCCGATGCGGGTACAACCCTCAACCCGCACCTGATTTCGCCCTACAACATCTTTGGCGCCGAGCGCTTCAACGATGCCGGTTACACCAGCCTGTCGGCCGCGGGTGAAAACATCGCGCGCAACTTCCCCAATGGCGTCGCCTACCAGCACGCCGGCTTCGCGGTCGATTGGGGCAACACCGCCAGTGGCATTCAGACGCCGGCAGGCCACCGCGACAACATGCTCAGCAGCGACTTCACCGAATTGGGCGTCGGCATCGTGGACGGCTACGGCGGCGGCAAAACCACCCAGGTGCAACACTTTGGCAACCGTTTTGCCTCGGCGTCCGAGTTCGTCTGGGGCTACGCCTGGGCCGACGCGGCGCTGGGCAGCTACAGCTTCGGTGAAGGCCTGCCCGGCTTGACCGTCAAGCTGTTCGACGCGACCCATGTGCAGGTCGGCAGCACCACCACCGACGCCAACGGCGGCTTCACGCTGCAGGTCGCCGGGCTGGGCGACGGCGCCTACGAGGTCGACTTCTACAACGCCGGCACCGAGGTCGGCAGCCGCTCGGTCCACATCGCCAACGCCGGGCTGTACAACGCCAACCTGACGCTTGCCAGCGCCCCGATTCCCGAGCCGGGGTCGCGTTGGTTGTTGGCGCTCGGCGCCGCGGTGCTTCTAAAGACCGCCCGCGGCCGAAAAAACGCGTGCGGCTGAAGCGCCGTTCGAAGGCGCCGCGCGCCCGCGCCGCTTTGGCGGTGGCCGCGGCCGGTTAACCTTGGCAGATGTTGCGTGGCGTTGCATTTGCCCTGGCCGCCGGGCTGTTGTGGGGGCTGGTCTTCATCGCCCCGCTGCTGCTGCCGGACTACCCGCCGGCGCTGCTGGCCTCGGGCCGCTATGTGGCGTTCGGGCTGATCGCGCTGCCGCTGGCCTGGTTGGACCGCCCGCGGCTGGCCGAGCTGGACCGCGCGCAGTGGGCCGAGGCGCTCAAGCTCGGCGTGGTCGGCAACATCGTTTACTACCTGTTTTTGTCGGCGGCGATCCAGCACGCCGGCGGGGCGTTGCCGACCATGGTCATCGGCACGCTGCCGGTGGTCATCGCGCTGGTCAGCAACCGCCGCGATGCCTGGCGCGACGGCCGCCTGCCGTGGCGGCGTCTGCTGCCGTCGCTGCTGTTGATCGCGCTGGGCATTGCCTGCGTCAACCACGCCGAGCTGGCGCACTTGCGCGCCACCGCGCAGGCCGACTTGTCGCGTTATGCGCTGGGCGCCGCGCTGGCGGTTGGGGCGCTGGCCTGCTGGACCTGGTACCCGATCCGCAATGCCGACTGGCTGCGCCGCCACCCCGACCGCTCGGCGCGCGCCTGGGCCACCGCGCAGGGCATTGCCACCTTGCCCGCCGCGCTGGCCTGCTACGCGATGTACGCGGCCTGGTGCGCCTGGCAGCCGGCGGCGCTGGCCTTGCCGCTGGGCCCGCGGCCCGGGCCCTACGTCGCGCTGATGCTGGCCATCGGCTTGCTGGCAAGCTGGCTCGGCACGCTGTGCTGGAACGAGGCCAGCCGGCGCCTGCCGACCGCGCTGGTTGGTCAGTTGATCGTCTTTGAAACGCTGTCGGCGCTGGCCTACGCGATGCTGCTGCGCGGCCTCTGGCCGCCGCTGGCCACCTGGCTTGGCGTGGCGCTTCTGGTCGCCGGCGTGATCTCCGCGCTGCACGTCAAGCCGGTTGCCGTGGCCACCGACATCACCGAGTAAGTTTGGAAACAATTTGAAGCTCCCAGCCGGGTTCTTGGTTGACAATCGCCAGCTCTGGCCGTAACGCATACCCGCTAGGCAGGTATACGCCGGGGGACGGCCAGCCATGAACACACAGCAAGCGGCGGTGACCGCGGCAGGGCCTGTTGGCCGGCCGACGGCGCACGCTGCGACATGAAGTTGGGAAGCCATGCAAGAACCGACCATGCCGCCGCATGGGGCGGCCGTTTTGTCGCGCGTCGCTGGCGCCGTCGCCTCAACGGTCACCGAACTCGGCGTTTCTTTGGCGAGCACCGCTGCGCCGGTGGTCGCGCCGACACCGACGGCCGACGCGCCGTCGACCGTGGTCGGCCTGGGTGCCTCGGCCGGCGGCCTGGAGGCGCTGGACCGGTTTTTCTCAGCGCTGCCGGCCTGTGGCGACACCGCCTTCGTCATCGTCCAGCACCTGTCGCCCGACCACAAGACGCTGATGGGCGACCTGCTCGGCCGCCACACGCCGATGCCGGTGGCGGTGGCCGAGCACAACACGCCGCTGCGCCGCGGTCACGTCTACCTGATTCCGCCTGGCAAGACGATGACGCTGGTTGGCGACCGGTTGCATCTGGCGCCCAAGCCAACGCAGGGCCTGAGCTTTCCGATCGATGACTTCTTCATCAGCCTGGCCGAGCACTGGGGCCCGCACGCGGTCGGCCTGATTCTGTCGGGCACCGGCAGCGACGGCAGCCGCGGCCTGCACGCGCTGCACCTGGCCGGCGCGTGGACGCTGGTGCAGGAGCCGGGCAGTGCCAAGTTCGACGGCATGCCGCGCGCGGCGATTGCGCTGACCTCGGTCGACAAGGTGCTGCCACCCGAGGAACTGGCGCGCGAGGTCGAGCTGTGCTCGCGCCACCTGCGGCCGACCACCGACCCGGTGCAGGCCACCGAATCGGCGCTCGACGTGTCGCTGGAGGTCTTGCACCTGCTGCTGCAAAACACCGGCATCGACTTTGAAGGCTACAAGCCGACGATGGTGTTCCGGCGCATCGAGCGCCGCATGCACGCCGCGCAGTTGTCGACCATGGCCGCCTACCTTGACCGCTTGCGCACGCATCCGGCCGAGGTGGTGTCGCTGCGCAAGGACTTGCTGATTCCGGTGACGCGCTTTTTCCGCGATCCGGAGTCGTTTCAGTTGCTGCGGCAAAAGGTGATCGACCCGCTGACCGCGGCGCGCAAGGGCACGTCGAGTTCAATCCGCGTCTGGGTTGCCGCGTGCTCGACCGGCGAGGAGGCCTACACGATTGCCATCCTGCTTGCCGAGTCGCTGCGACTGGCCGGTAGCAGCACCGACTTCAAGGTGTTCGCCACCGACGTCGAGCCGAATTCGATCGAAATCGCCGGCAGCGGCCGTTTCAGCGAGCGCATCAGCGAGGACGTCGCGCCCGACCTGCTCAAGCGCTGGTTCCGGCGCACCGACAGCGGCTTCGAGATCGACCCCGGCCTGCGCCAGCGCATCGTCTTCGCGCGCCACGACCTGCTCAACGACGCCTCGTTCACGCAGATGGACCTGGTGTCGTGCCGCAACATGCTGATTTACCTGCGCCCGCACGTGCAGTTGCGCGTGCTGCGCGCATTGCAGTATGGGCTGCGCACCGGCGGCGCGCTGCTGCTGGGCAGCAGCGAGTCGTTGCCGGCCGACATGCAGCCCGATTTCGACATCGTCGACGCCCGCCACAAGCTGTACCTGCTGGCCCGCCGGCCGGCGCTGATGCGCGACGAGTTGTTCATGCTCGGCGGCCGGATGGCGCATGCGACACGGCTGGCCGACCTGCGCGAGCGCGACCGCCACCCCGAACTGGCATCGACCAACCGTGGGCTGGACCTGCTGCTGCAGGAATACGCGCCGGCGGCGATGTTGATCAGCGCCCAGCGCCGGCTGCTGCACCTGTACGGGCCGGTGCGCCAGTGGCTGCGCTTCAAGCCCGGCGCGGCCTCGCTCGACGTGCTGGAGCTGCTGCCGCGCGAGCTGGCGGCGGTGGCCTCGACGATGGTCCACGTGGCGCTGCGCGACCGCGTCTCGCACCGCAGCGTGCCGCTGACCGCGCGCCGCCCCGACGACACCGAGGGCGCGGTGCGGCTGGCGGTGTGGCCGATCGGCGAGGCCAGCAACCCGACCGAGGAATTGCTGCTGTGCATCGAGCCGGTGGCGCCGAGCGGGGTGGCGCAGGCCAGCGTCGACGGCGGCTCGGCCGCGCTGGTGCCGGCGCTGCAGCTTGGCGTTGCCAGCCAGGAGCAGGTGGCCGACCTGGAGCGCGAGCTGGCGGCCACGCGCGGCAACCTGCAAAACACCATCCAGGATCTGGGCACCGCCAACGAGGAGTTGCAGGCGACCAACGAGGAACTGATCGCCTCGAACGAAGAGTTGCAGAGCACCAACGAAGAGTTGCAGTCGCTGAACGAGGAACTCAACACCATCAACAGCGAGTTCCAGGAAAAGATCACCCAGTTGCACGCCGCCAACGCCGACCTGGAGACCCTGGCGCGCGCGCTGCAGCAGCCGGTGCTGTTTGTCGACGCCACGTTGCAGGTGCAACGCTTCTCGCCCGAGGTCAAGCAGTTGTTCAAGCTGCGCGAAAGCGACATCGGCCGGCCGCTGGACGAGTTGCAGCATGTGCTCGACTACCCCGAGCTGTACGCGGACATCCGCCGCGCCATCGGCACCGGGGTGGCGGTGTCGCGCGAGGTGCGCGCATTTGCCGGCGACTGGTACCTGCTGCGCGTGCTGCCGTATACCGACGCTGGCAAAGTCAAGCGGGCGGTGATCAGCGCCATCGACGTCAGCCACCTGAAGGACGCGCAGCACCTGCAGGCGGTGATCGACGCGCTGCCACAGCATTTGGCGGTGCTTGACGCGCGCGGCGTGATCCTCAGCGTCAACGCCGCCTGGCGCGCGTTTGCAGCGGCCAACGGCGACCCCGAGATGCGCCGCAGCGGCCCGGGCACCAGCTACCTGGACTGTTGCGCTGCGTCACCCGACGACAGCCACGCGCAGCGCGCGGCGCAGGCCATCGACGAAGTCATCGCCGGCCGCCGTGAGGGCTTCGCGATGGAATACCCCTGCCACTCGCCTGACGAGCAGCGCTGGTTTCTGATGCAGGTGGCACCGCTGCGTGCCGAGGGCGGGGGCTGCATCGTCTCGCACATCAACATCACCGGCTGGGTCGCGCGGCCAGTGGGGAGCAGTCTGATCGGCAGTAAATAACGGCGCTGCCGATGGGGGCACGAACTTGACGACACCGCTGAAGAAGTCACCGGGCATGGACTTGCAGTTGGCGTCTGCCCACGGACCACAGGCCGCGCCGCCGCAGTGGCCGGCGCCAATCGCCACACCACCTGCGCCGCCGCCAGTGCCGCCGGCGCTGCCCGCGCCGCCTGCGCTGCCTCCAAAGGCCAAGTCAGCGTCAGCACAGGAAGAACTGGCCGCGCTGGTCGAAAGCCTGCAAATCCACAAGGTCGAGCTGGAGATGCAGGCGGTGACCATCCGCGAGGCCTCGGCGGCGGCCGAGACCCAGCTCAAGCGCTTCCAGACGCTGTTCAACCTGCACCCGGTGCCCGGGCTGGTGGCCGATGCGCATCTGCTCGTCACCCAGGCCAACCGCAGCGCCGAGCGGCTGCTCGGGCTGCGCGTCAGCCGCGGCCTGCAAAGCCCGCTGATGCGGCTGGCCGCCGACGACGCCACCGCGATTCGCCTGCGCCAGGCGCTGGAGACGGCGTCCAGCGAGGGCTCGGCGCTGCTGCGCGACGCGCTGGTGCGCTGCGCCGGCTCGACCCGCATCATTGCCGACATCCATGTCGCCACCGTCGGCGGGCGCCAGACGGCGTCGCGCCAATACCTGGTCGAGCTGGTCGACCAGACCGCGCAGATCGAGGCCCGCGTCGCGCTGAAGTCGGCGCTGGACCGGCTGCAGGCCGAGCAAGCCGAGATCGTCAAACTGTCGACCGTGGCCCGGCTGACCGGCAACCTGGTCACGCTGTGCGACGCGCAGCGGCGCATCGAGTGGGTCAACACGGCGTTTGAAAACCGCACCGGCTGGGCCCTCGAAGAGCTGCGCGGCCAGTCGCCGGGCGCCTTCTTGCAAGGCCCGGCGACCGCGCCAAAAACCATTGCGCAGATGCGCGAGGCGCTCAATGAGGGGCGCGGCTTCGAGCATGTCGAGCTGACCAACTATGACCGCCAGCGTCGGCCGTTCTGGATCGAACTCAGCGTGGTGCCGGTGCACGACGAGCACGGTCAGATCACCGGCTGGATAGGCGTGCAGCAGGACATCGACGCGCGCAAGCGTGCCGAGCTGGCGCTGCGCGACAGCGAAGAGGCGCTGCGCCGGGTGTTCGAGGCCGGGCCCGACGGCAACGTGCTGCTGCGCCCGGACGGCTGCATCGGCCAGACCAACACCGCGGCGCGCCGCCTGCTGGCGCTGGCCGAAGACCACGCCACGGTACGGCTGGTCGACCGGGTGCAGCCGGCGCAGCGCTTGGCGTTCGACGCGGCATTCGCCGCCGTGGTGCAGGGCAGTGACGTGTCGCTCGAACTGCGACTCGACGATGGTGCCTGGTGCGACACCCACCTGCGGCCACTGTGGCGCGCCGGCGCGGTCTACGCCGTGCTGGCGGTGCTGCATGACCTGAGCGACCGCCGCCGCGCCGAGGCCGAGCGGCTGGAAAAGGAAGCCGCGCTGGCGGTCAACCGGCTGCGCAGCACGTTTTTGTCGCGCGTCAGCCATGAGCTGCGCACGCCGCTGAACGCGATCGTCGGCTTTGCGCAAATCATCGACGAGCAGGCCGCCGATGCGCAGCAAAAGGAGCGCATCCAGTACATCCTGCGCGCCGGCTGCCACCTGGTCAGCCTGATCGACGATGTGCTCGACCTGTCGCGCGCCGAGGCCGGCGAGCTGCGCCTGAACCTGGAGCCGCTGCCGCTGGACGCGCTGCTGGCCGAGGTTTTCACGCTGATCGCGCCGCAGGCACATGAACGCAGCCTGCGCTGGACGCTGGCCGACGTGCCGACCGACGCGATGGTGCTGGCCGACGCGACGCGGCTCAAGCAGGTGCTGCTGAATCTGCTGTCCAACGCGGTCAAGTACAACCGCGACGGCGGCTGGGTGCACCTGGCGGCCAGCGCGACCGACGCTGGCTGGCAAATCGTGGTCAGCGACGGCGGGCTGGGCCTGGACGAGGCGCAGTGCGCCCAGTTGTTTGAACCCTTCAACCGGCTCGGCGCCGAGCAGCGCCGCATCGAAGGCACCGGCATCGGCCTGGTCATCACCCAACGCCTGGTGGCGGCGATGCGCGGCCGGCTTGAGGTGCACTCGGTGGCGGGGCAGGGTTCGACCTTCACCGTCACCCTGCCAGGCGCCGGCGTTGGCAGCAGCGCCGGCGCGGCGCCGGGCCTGGCGTCGCAGCCGCATGGGGCAAGCGTGCCGCCGCCGGCCGACGCGGCCGCCGCGCCGCAGGCGCTGACCGGCGCGGTGCTCTACGTCGAGGATGACCCGGTCAATGCGCTGCTGGTCGCCGAGGCCTTGAGCCGCTTGCCCGGGCTGCGGCTGCTGGTTGCCGGCAGCGCCGCCGAGGCCTTGCGCGTCTACCCCCAACTGCAGCCGCGGCTGGTGCTGATGGACATGCACCTGCCCGACGGCGACGGCCTGCAGACGCTGCAGGCGCTGCGCGCCCTGCCGAGCTGGAATGCGCCGCCGGTGATGGCAATCACCGCCGACGCGCGCGCCGAGCAGGTTCCACTGGCCATCGAGGCCGGCATGAAGGCCTTCATGACCAAGCCGTTCAACCTCGGCGCCCTGGTCGACAGCGTACGACGGTTGCTGAACGACGCCGGCGCGGCGCATTGAGCGCCAGACGGCAGAACCGGCGGTCGGGCGCGGCGCGCGTGCGTGCGTGCGTGCGATAAGTTGGTTAGAACTGCATCGGCCGCGTTGCCGCGTCGACGCCACCGTCGACAAACCACTGCGCGCCGTGGACGTAGCTGGCCTCGGCGCTGAGTAAGAAGGCGATCACCGCGGCCACCTCCTCGGGTTGGGCGCGGCGGCCGAGCGGGGGCACGAAGTCGCGGATCGCCTGGCCATAGCGCGGGTCGGCCAGGCCGGCGCGCAGCAGCGGCGTCTCGACCGCACCGGGCGCCACCGCGTTCAGCCGCACGCCGGCGCGGCCCCAGTCGCCGGCGCGGCGCCGCACGGCCACGCTCAACGCATTTTTTGAACCGGCGTAGGCCAGTTGCCCGGCCCGTTCGCCGGCACCCGCCAGCACCGCCTCGACCCGCGCCAGGTCGCCGGCTTCGAGCGCGGCACCGATCGGGTTGCGCTCCCAGCCAAGCTGCGCCGCGGCGACCGACGACACCACCAGCGCCGACGGCGCGCTGCCGCGGCGCAGCGCCGGCAGCAGCGCATCGAGCAATTCGACCGCGCCGAAATAGTTCACCGCCACCACCGCCAGCGGCGACGGCGACTGCGGGCCCAGGCCGGCGCACAGCACCAGCGCGTCAAGCATGCCGGCGCAGCGCTGCAGCAGCGCGGCAACCGCCGCCTGGCGGCCGGCGGCGCTGGCCAGGTCGGCGCAGATGTCGGCGGCGCGCAGGTCGATGCCGATGACCTCGGCGCCGGCCGCGCGCAGCCGCGCCGCGCTGGCCGCGCCTATGCCCGAGGCCGAGCCGGTAATCGCGATGACAGACACCTTGCAGCTACTCCGGTGGGAACCAACAACGGCCTCCACACGCGCCCGGCGGGGCGGCGATAGGGCCGGGCGGCCAGGCGCGCTTTGCGGCAACGCTCGGAAATGAGAGTCTGGCGCGTCGCTCGCCAGGCTGCGCCGGCCAAACGGACGATGGCGCGGCGCGCCGTGCCTCTGGCACGCCGGCCATGCACCGGCCCGCAGCGCCGCCGCGACACCGCGCAAGCGAAATTCATGGCACCTCCGGCCGCAGCAGCGCGTCGCAGCCGCCGTCGGCAAACAGCACCGCGCCGTGCAGGTAGGCTGCCTGTGGCGAGAGCAGAAAGGCGATCATCGCGGCAATTTCCTCGGCCCGGGCGATGCGGCCCAGCGGCGGCAGGAAGTCGCGCGCCAGCGGCCCGAGCAGCGGGTCGGCCAGCGCGGCGTGGTGCAGCGGGGTGTCGATCGGGCCGGGCGCGACCGCGTTCAGCCGCACGCCGGCGGCGGCCCAGTCGCGTGCGCGCCGTCGCACCTGCAACGCCAGCGCGCGCTTGCTGCAGCCATACGCCGCGTAGGCCGGCCGCGCCTGGTCGGCCAGGCGGCAGGCCAGCGCCTCGTCGTCGGCCAGGCAGGCCGCCTCGATGCGGTGGCCGGCCCAGGGCCCGGCGCTGACCGCCACCGAGGCCACCGCCACCGCCGCCGCGGCCGGGCTGCGGCGCAGCGCCGGCAGCAGCCCGTCGAGCAGCGCCAGCGCGCCGAAATGGTTGACCGCGACGATGCGGCCGGCCGGCCGCGTGGTGCCGCCCAGCCCGGCGGCGCAGACCAGCGCGTCGAGCCGACCCTGGCCCCACTCAAGCACCGCCTCGACCGCCTGCCGCCGGCCGTCGGCGCTGGCCAGGTCGGCGCACACCTCGGCGTGCGCCAGGTCGATGCCGACGACGCGCGCGCCGCGCGATTGCAGCAGCGCGCGCAGCGCCGAGCCCAGGCCGCCGGCCGAGCCGGAAATCGCCACCAGCGGCGGCGCGGGCACCGGCCCGTCCGGCGCGGGGTTGACCTGGGTCATGCTGCGCCGCAGTGTGGCGAACGGGCGCTGCGGCTGAAGCGTCCGAACGGACGATGCCCCGGCCCCACCCCTCCACAGAATCGGCCGCAGTCTGGCTTTAAGCGATTTCCCATGACCCCGCCTTACCCGGCGCTGCTGCGGCCTGGCCGCATCGGCCGCCTTGAGCTGCGCAACCGCATCGTGATGTCGCCGATGGGGTCGAACTTTGCCGAGCCCGACGGCCACTGCACCGAGCGCATCCAGGCCTACTACGAGGCGCGCGCGCAGGGCGGCGCCGGGCTGCTGACGATGGGGGTGTGCGCGATCGCCTTTCCCGACGGCGCGGCCGAGCCGTTCCAGGTCGGTGTGTCGCGCGACGAGTTCATTCCCGGCCTGGCCGAGGTGGCGCGGCGCGCGCACCGGCACGGCGCGAAGATTGCGATGCAGTTGCAGCACGCCGGCAAGACCGCCACGCGCGACCTGGCCGCCGGGCGGCCGATCTGGGTGCCCTCGGTGCCGCCGCGCTCGGCGTCGAACATCACCGCCGCGTTCACCCCGGAAGAGTTGTCCACCTTTGTCGGCGCGTTGGGCCGCCACAAGCCGCAGGTGCGGGTGATGGACCGCGCCGACATCGCGCAGATGATCGAGTGGTTCGCCGCCGCCGCGGCGCGTGCGCAGGCGGCCGGCTTTGACGGCGTCGAGATCCACGCCGCGCATACCTACATCCTGGCCGGCTTTCTGTCGCCGTACTACAACCGCCGCGAAGACGAGTACGGCGGCCCGATCGAGAACCGCGCGCGGCTGATGGTCGAGACCATTCGCGCGGTCAAGGCGCGCCTGGGCGCCGACTTCCCGGTCTGGGTGCGGCTGGACGGCGAGGAACTGCGCACCCCCGGCGGCATCACGCCGGCCGACGCGGTGGCCGCCGCCAAGCTGGCCGAAGCCGCCGGCGCCGACGCGGTCAGCATGTCGGCCTACGCCACCATCACCAGCGGCGTCGCCTTCACCGAGGCGCCGCTGGTGCACCAGCCGGGCGCGCTGGTCGGCTACGCCGCGGCGGTGAAAAAGGAAGTGCGGGTGCCGGTGATCGCCGCCGGCCGCATCGACCCCGAGATGGCCGACGAAGGCATCGTCAACGGCCTGTTTGACTTTGTCGCGATGGGCCGCCGGCTGCTGGCCGACCCGGAGTTGCCGAACAAGCTGGCCGCCGACCGGCGCGACGCGGTGCGGCCGTGCATTTACTGCTACGCCTGCGTCAGCCAGATCTTCATCAACCAGCGCGTCAAGTGCTCGGTCAACCCCCAGGTCGGCCACGAGTTCGAGTGGCCGCTGGAGCCGGCGGCGCGGCCCAGGCAGGTGCTGGTCATCGGCGCCGGGCCGGGCGGCATGGAGGCCGCGCGCGTGGCCGCGCTGCGCGGCCACCGCGTGACCCTGGTCGAACGCGGCGACCGGCTGGGCGGCACGCTGTTCTTCGCCGGCCTGGCCTACACCCCGAACGGCCGCCTGCTCGACCACCTGGTGACCCAGGTGCGCGAGTTGCCGATCACGCTCAGGCTCGGCACCGAGGCGACGCCAGCGCTGGTGCGCGAGCTGGCGCCCGAGGCCATCGTGGTGGCCACCGGCGCGCGCCGCGGCACGCCCGAGATCCCCGGCGCCCACCTGCCGCATGTGTGGAGCGGCGACGAGCTGCGCCGGCTGATGACCAACGACCGTGCCGACGAAATCGCGCGCGCCAAGCTCAACCTGGCGCAGCGCGCGCTGTTCAAGGCCGGCGGCATCTTGAAGGTGACCGACAGCGCGCACGCGATCCAGAACCTGTCCAAGCTGTGGATGCCGCTGGGCCGGCGCGTGGTCATCGTCGGTGGCGGCCTGGTCGGACTGGAGCTGGCCGAGTTCCTGGTCGGCCGCGACCGCGACGTCACGGTGCTTGAGCCGACCGACAAGCCCGGCCGCGAGCTGTCCATCGTGCGCCGCTGGCGCGTGCTGGACGCGGTCGAGCACCACGCCGTGCTGCACCGCCAGGCAACGGTGACCGCGTTCACCGCCACCGACGTGCGCTGGACCAACGCCGAAGGCGCCGAGCAGCGCACGCCGGCCGATTCGGTGATCGTCGCGCTCGGCGCCGACACCGACGACAGCGTCGCGCAGTTGCTGCGCGACTGCGGCGCCGCGGTCTACCGCGTCGGCGACTGCCGCGCCACCGGCTACATCGAAGGCGCGCTGCGCGACGGCTTTCTGATCGGGCGCGAGCTTTGACGGTCTGACGGCGAGGCCGCGGTGGGCCGCCGGTTCAACCCCAGATCGGCACCTCGGCGCCGCCGTCGACGCCGAGCACCTTGCCGGTGATCCAGCCGGCCGCCGGTGACACCAGAAACAGCGCCGCGGCGGCCACGTCGTCGACCTCGCCCAGCCGCGCCAGCGGCGTGCGCGCCAGCATCGTCGCCTCGCGCTCGGGCGTCAGGTGCGGCGCCAGCGCCTCGGTGCGTATGCTGCCCGGCTCGATGGCGTTGATGCGCAGGTGCGGCGCGTAGTCCTGCGCCAGGTTGCGCGTGAGCTGGTTCAACGCCGCCTTGGCCGCGCCGTAGGCGCTGAAATGGCGTTGCGCGCAGCGCGCCGCGGTCGATGAAATATTGACCACCGCGCCGCCGCCGGCCGCGCGCATCGCGCCAGCGCATTTCTGGATCAGCAAGAAGGCCGGAACGACGTTCCAGGTCAGCACCGCGGCGAAGTCGCGCCCCTTCATGCGCCGCGCATCGTTGGGGCCGGCGCCGCCGGCGTTGTTGACCAGGATGGTCGGCGCGCCCAGGTCGGCGCAGGTGCGCTCGACCAGGCGGTCAAGCGCCGCCTCGTCGTTGACGTCGGTGGCCAGTGCCAGCGCGCGCTGACCGAGGGCGCGGATGTCGTCGGCCACCGCGTCCAGGTCGGCCTGGGTGCGCGCGGCCAGCGCGACATCGGCGCCGGCCTGCGCAAACGCCAGCGCGCAGGCGCGGCCTATGCCCTTGCCGGCACCGGTGACCACGGCCACCCGGCCGTGCAGCGAAAAAAGCGAGGGGACGTCTGGCATGGCAGCTCGTGGCATGGTGGCGCAGTGCGGCCAATCGTCGGCGCCCACCGCGCGGCGGCCATCGGCCGAACGGACGACCGCGCTGCGCCACTGCACAAACGGACGATGCCGAATCGCCACGCGACGCTAGGCTGCGACGCCCGACGCCCGCGCTTAGCGCGCCCAACCGCAGGCCCCGCATTGCCATGGCCCATCCGCGCCTTCACTTCGCGCTGACGCAGCAGGCCGTCCCGGCCGTGATCAGCGCCCTGCTCAACGGCCTGATTGCCTGGGCCATGCACCGCGGCAACCCCAGCGTGCCGCTGTGGGGCGCGCAGGGCTTTGGCGGCGACCTGATCTCGACCGGGCTGCTGCTGCCGGTGATCACCTGGCTGGTGCTGCATCCGCTGCTGCGCCACCAGGCCGCCAAGGGCAAGGCGCCCCCACTGGGCGGCGTGCCGACGCCGGCGCTGGCGCCGCGCCTGCCGTCTACCCGCTGGGGCGGCGCCGCGGCGACCGGGCTGATCGGCATCGCCATCGGCGCGGCGCTGGCCGGCGTGCTGCACATGCTGGGCGTGCACGCCATGTCGGGCATCGACTATGCGTGGTTCAAGGGCGTCTACGGCGGCGTGCTGCCAGCGCTGCTGCAGCCGGCGATGGTGTTTGCGATCCTGCGCGGCGTGGCCGCGGCGCCCTTGAAGAACCAACCCTGAAAGGACCCCCACGATGCGCGTTCTTGTTACCGGCGCGACCGGCTATGTCGGCGCGCACAGCGTCAAGGCGCTGACCGACGCCGGCCACCGCGTGCGGCTGCTGGTGCGTGACCCGGCCAAGGCGCGCGCCGTGCTGACGCCGCTGGGCGTCGGCCGGCTCGACTGCGCCCGCGGCGACATGACCGACGAGGCCTCGGTGGTCGCGGCCATGAAGGGCTGCGACGCGGTGCTGCACTGCGCCGCGGTCGTCAGCACCAACCCGCGCCGCGCCGACGAAATGCTGCAAGCCAACCCGCAGGGCGCGGCGCTGGTCATCGGCCACGCGGTGCGGCAGGGGCTGGACCCGATCGTGCATGTCTCCAGCATCGCCGCGCTGCTGACGCCGGGCGCCACCGAACTGCGCGCCGACATGCCGCTGGGCACGCTGGACAGCGGCTACGCGCGCTCCAAGGCCGCCGCCGAGCGCTGCGCGCGCGAGTGGCAGGACAAGGGCGCGCCGGTGGTCATCACCTACCCGGGCAGCGTTGCCGGGCCGCCGGCCGGCCCGGTGACCGGCGAGGCGGTCAGCGGCGTGGTGGCCAACCTCAAGCTTGGCGCGCTGGCCAGCCCGGACGCGGCGTGGACGGTGATCGACGCGCGCGACCTGGGCGCGCTGCATGCCGCGCTGATGGTGCCCGGGCTGGGGCCGCGCCGCTTCATGTGCGGCGGCCACTATGTGCGCATGGACGAGTTTGCCGCCGAACTGCGGCGCCTGACCGGGCGCGAGTTTCCGGTGCTGCCGCTGCCCGGCGCGCTGTTGCGCGGGCTGGGCTGGGCGGCCGACGCGATTGGCCGCGTGGTGCCGGTCGAGGGCAGCATGAGCCACGAGGCGATGGTTTGCTACACGCAGATTCCGCCGACCGACGACTCGGCGGTTGCGCGCCAGCTCGGCGTGCGCTGGCGGCCGTTTGCCGAGACGCTGCGCGCGGCGATGCAGTCCGCGCACGACGCCGGGCTGGTCACCGAGGCGCAGCTCGGCAAGTTCGCGCGCGTGGCCGCGCGCCAGCAGCGCGACGGCGCCACGCGCGCGGCAGCGCCGGCCAAACCCAAGCCCAAGGCGGCGGCTCCTGCCCCGGCCAAGGCGGCAAAGAAGAAAGCCGCGGCAAAAACGCCGGTCAAAGTGGCCACCAAAGCGGCCGTCAAAGCGGCCGTCAAGGCGCCGCTCAAGGCACCGGCCAAGGCGAAAGCTAAGGCAGCCGCCAAAGCGGCCCGCAAGTCGGCGCGCTGAGCAGGCGCGGCCGGCCGCCGGCGCCGCACACGCGGCGCGCTATGCGGCCGGCTGGTCGGCCTTTCTGGCCGTCGGCGGCCGGCGCCGCGGCGCGGGCCGGTCGGCGGTTTCGGTGGTTGCGGCCGTGGCCGACTTTGCCGCGCGTCCGGGCCGCTTCGCCGGCACCGCCGCGGTGCGCTCGCGGATGAACTGCGCAATGCGCGTCGTCGCCGCCTTGGTTTCGGGCAGGAACGACCAAACGTGCCAGACGTGCGGCACCTGCTCCCAGACCTCGACCTCGAAGTCCACCCCTTGCGCGACCGCGCGCGCGGCGACGCGGCGCGCGTCGTCGAGCAAGATCTCGGTGCTGCCGACCTGGGCCAGCACCGGCGGCAGGCCGTGGAAGTCGCCATACACCGGCGAGATCAGCGGGTTGTCGTGCAGCGCGTCGTCGAGGTACAGCGCGTTCATTTCACGAATGCCGTCGGGCGACAGCATCGGGTCGTGGCGCGCGTTGGCAAAGCGCGATTCGCCGCCGAAGCTGAAGTCGGTGAACGGCGAGATCACCACCGCGCCGGCGGGCAGCGGGTCACCGTCGTCGCGCAGCGCCAGCAGGGTGGACAGCGTCAGCCCGCCGCCGGCCGAATCGCCGGCGATGACGATGCGCTTCGGGTCGGTGCCCAGGTCAAGCAGGTGGCGGTAGGCGGCCAGGCAGTCTTCCAGCCCGGCCGGAAACGGGTGCTCGGGCGCCAGCCGGTAGTGCACCAGCATCGCGCGCGTGCCGGCCTCGCGGTTGATGCGTGCAATCAGCAGCGGCACCTGGGCCGACGCCGGCAGCATGAAGCCGCCGCCAGGCAGGTACAGCAGCGTGCGCTCTTCGCTTGATTCGGGGGTGCGTATCCACTCACCGCGGAAGGCGTTCGCCGCCACCGGCTCGACGCGCATGTCGGGCGGCAGGCGCGTGCGGCCCTTGGCCTCGATGAAGCGCCGCGTCTCCTCGACGCTGCCGCGCCCGGACATGATGCGCTTGATCGTCTGGTGTAGCACCAGATTCAGCGCCTTGGTCTGCCAGCTCACCATCGCGGGGCTCCTATAGGGGGTTACGGCGTCTGCGCCTGGCGCTCGCGCCAGCGCCGCGGCCGCAGCAGCTTGGGTGCGTAGGGCCCGTCGTCGGCATACGGCTGCCAGGCGGCGCGCAGGATTTGCGCCCACTGCTGGCTGCTGCGCACCGCGAACTGGCCGATCAACTCGGTGTTGCGCTCGCACAGCCGGCCGACCTGCTTGAGGTGTTGGTTCAGCGGTGCCGCCGCAAACAGCCCGCGCGCCAGCTCGCGGTTGGCGCGCAGCAGGTCGCGCTGCTGGGCGGTGAATTCGCGCCGCATCTGCGCCGCGCCGGCGATCAACGTGGCCACGCTTTCGATCAGCGCCGCGGCTTCGATCAGCCCGCTGCCGATCGCGCCCGGGCCCGGCGCCACCGGGCGCGCCGCCTCGGCCGCGCGCAGCGACTCGAAGTCCTTGCCGACCTCGGCGCCAAACACCGGGTCGAGGATGGGCTTCATGCGCTGGTCGACCTCTTCCCAGTCCTGCGGCTGCAGCGCGCGCTGCGCCTGCGGGAACAGGTGCAGCGACTCGATGTCCATGTGCCGGCGCAGCGTGCCGATGTAGGCGTGCGCGGCCTTGCGCAGCCGGTTCGGGTCGGCGGCGGCGTCGCCGGCGCGCAGCAGGTCGATTTGCGCCAGCAGCGCGCTGCCCAGCGCCGGGATGTCGACATGCGCCTTGAGCAGTTGCTCGACCTGCGGCGCCGCTTCGGGGTCGCGCGCGACCAGCTTTTCGAACAGCAGGTCTTCCTTCGGGTGGTGGAAGCGGTCGGGGTACTGCGTCATGTAGCGCATCACCCCGTGCATCACCTCCAGGTCGGCCGACTGCTTCTGGTTCAGCAGGCCAACCTGCTTTTCGAGCAGCGCCAGCAGCCGCGCCTGGTAGCGGTGCTCGTCACCCAGCGCGCGCAGGATGCGCGCGGGCTCGGGTGGCGCGGCGCCGACGGGCGGCGCTGCGGCGCTGGCGCGCGGCTGCGGCTGGGGGTGCGCGGTGTCCATGGCGATGCCCTCATCGTTCGGTGGTTCGGCGCGCGGCCTTCTTGGCCGCCGCCTTCTTGGCCGGCGCGCGCCCACGCGGCGCGGCGGCCGTGCGCTGGCTGGCCAGCAGGCGGTCGACCTTGGCCGACAAGGCCTCGATCTCGTTGCGGCTGGGCACGCCCAGCCGGGCCAGCACCGAGGCCACGCGCTCCTCGAAAACCTCTTGCAGCTTGCCGTCCGGCCGCAGGCTGCCCAGCGGCGACTTCGACTTCACCTTCCAGTCCTGCCAGGCCTTTTGTACCGACTCCTTCATTTGCGGCTCGAGTTCGCGGCCCTCGGCGACGAGTTGCTCGAAGTCGACCGAGACCGGCGTGCCGGCTTCACCGCCGCGGGCCCGCGCCAGCGAGGCCAGGCCGGCCAGGAAGACCTCGTGCGACGACTCCTTGATGCGCGACATCCAGTCTCGTGGCTCGGTCTGCGGCGCGGTCTTGCGGCTGGGCATGCGGTGTCTCCTGGCTTTGGGTGTTGTGTGCAACGGCAGGCCAATGCTACGGTGCCGCGGATAGAGCATTCAACCCATCGCCGCGGCCGGCAGGTAGCGCAGTGCGATGCGGCGGAAGTCGTCGCGCATCGGTCCGCGCAGGTAGGGCGAGATCAGCGACAAGACCTGGAACACGCCCTCGGAGATGGCCTCGTCGTCGGGCGGCGCCGGCACGCCGCGCCCGGCGTGGCGCAGCGGCGTCAGGTTGAGCCAGTAGGTGGTGACCAGCACCATGTTGACCGCCAGCGCGTGCGCCTCCTCGGCGGTCGAGTCAAGCGCGCCGGCCTCGGCCAGCGAGCGGCAGTAGTCGCTGGCGCGCGCTATGCCGCCTTCGACCGCGGCCTGCGCGCGCAGGCGCAGCGCCGGGTAGTCGGCGCACAGGTCGCTCAAGTCGCGGTGGACGAAGCGGTAGTCGTGGATCACCTCGAAGGTCAGGTGCACCAGCAGCCAGAGGTCGGTGACCACCGCCGCGCCGGCGTCGCCGCTGCCCAGGATGTCGCCGAGCGCCGCCTCGTAGCGCCCGTACAGCGCCATCACGATGTCTTCCTTGTGGCGGAAGTGGTAGTACAGGTTGCCGGGGCTGATGCCGGCGGCGTCGGCGATGTGGTTGGTGGTGACGTTGGGCGCGCCCAGCTCGTTGAACAGCGCCAGGCTGGCGCCAAGAATGCGCTCGCGCGTCGGGTTGGGCCGCGCCGGACGCGGGCTGCGCGGCGTGCGCGGGCGCGGCATCGCAGGTGCGCGGGGCTAGTCGGCGGCGGCGCCGGCCGATGGCCCAGGCGGCGGGGCCTGGACCGCCGCGGCCGGTTGCGGCGGCGCGGCGTCGGCTGCCGGCGTCTGGGCGGCGGGCTCGGCGCCGCGACCGTCCACCCCAGGCAAAAGCGCCGCGGCGGCGTCGGCCTCCAGCGCGCCGTTGGCTGGCGCTTGCAGCGCCGCGACCGCGGGCGCATCAAGCGCCGGCGCGGTGGCGGCGCGCGCACGCCGGGTGGCGGCTGGCTTGGTCGGCGCCGCGGCGGCAACCGCCTTGCGCGCCGGTGCGGTCTTGGCGGCCGCCTGCTTGAACAGCGCCGGCTTGGCGGGCACGGTGCGCGGGGTGGCCGCTTTGGTGGCGGCCGCTTTGGTGGTGGCCGCTTTGGTGGTGGCCGCTTTGGTGGTGGCCGGTCGGCTGGCTGCGGCTTGCCGGGTGGCCGGTTGCGCGGCCGCCGGCTTGGCGGGCGCGGGCTTGGCCATGCGCCTGGGCTGGGTCGTGGCCACCGCCTTGGTCGCCGCCGTCTTGCTGGCCACCGGCTTGGCGGCGGACTTCTTGGCGGTCGCGCGCTTGGTCGCGGCCTTTTCCAGCGCCGGCGGCCACGGTGCGTCGTCGGCACCCGGCAGCGCGCGGCGGCCGCGCGCGGCGCGCTTCAGACCGATGGCCTGTTCGAGGATCTCCAGCTCCTCGCCCATGTAGACCGCGATCTTCTGCGGGCTGGGGCACAGGTCGGGGCAGGCCATGATGCCGACGTCCAGGTTGTCGCCAAAGTTGCAGACGGTGATGTTCAGCGCCTGCCCGGCCAGCAGCATCGACGCCGAGTACATCGCCTCAAGCTGCGCGCCGTTGACGAACTGCGTCTCGCGCGAGCCCGGCACGTTCGAGATCACCATGTTGGCGTTGAGCACCTTGTGCCCGTAGCCGGCCTTGGCCGCCAGCACCTGCGGCATCATCGACAGCTCGGTGTAGTGCTTGTAGGCGTCGCCGTCGAGTGCCTTCATCAAGGCCTTGTTGGCGCGGCTGGAGGCCACCACCGCGAGCAGGCGCTGGCGCGGGTTGCCGATGTGGGTGGACAGCGAAACGAGCATCTGCCCGACCGCGTTGCCGCTGGCGGCGTTGTCGTCCTTGCGTGCCACGGCCACCGGGCAGGCGGCAATCAGCGGCTTGGCCGGCAGCGCATCGCGCAGGTCAAGGTAGCGCCGCAGCGCGCCGCCGCACACCGCGAGCAACACCTCGTTGACCGTGGCGCCACCGTCGACCGCCGCGCCGATGGCCTTTAGGCGCGCCATCGGCAGCGACTGCGTGCCCAGCCGCCGGCGCGCGGTCAGCGGGCCGTTGAGGATGCACGCCGGTGCCGAATACGGCGCGATCACGCCGTCGCCCGGCTTGTTGTCGCGCACCGCGCGCATCGAGCTGAGCGCCTTGCTCCAGGAGGCGAGCTTTTCCAGCCCGGTCGGCTCGCCGGGCCTGGCCGGGCGCTCGGCCAGCGCCTTGCCGAGCTTGGGCAACTGCACCGACCACACCGGCGGCAGGTTGCGCGCCGAGGCCTTGGTCGAGCGCGTGTACTGCGACAACACCATGCCGCGCTTGCCGTCGAACTGCGAGTGGTGCAGCTTGGTATAGACCGCGTAGCGGCCACCGGCCAGGCCTTCGATCAGGTGCATTTCCCACAGCGGGCGGCTGCGGTCCAGGCGGTTGACATGCAGCCGCGCCACCAGCTCGCCCAGCTCGCGCTGGCCGCCCGGGTAGGGCAGCGCGTGCAGGTACAGGTGCTCCTCGACGTTGACGCGGTCCAGCCGGCGCCAGACGCGGCGCGGCTTGGGCTTGGCCTTGCGCTGCAGCGGCAAGCGCGGCCGCAGCCACGACATGGCCGGCTCGGGCTCGGCTTCGGGCTGCTCGGTGCCGAGGGTGTAGTTGAACGGCTCGGCGCGCACCGGCGAATTCTTCAGGTGCTCGAAGAGCTGTTGCATGAACTCGCGCTTGGCGCCCTTGGGCAGGCGAAAGATCTCCAGACCGCCGATGTGCGTCGGCGCGGTCGGCGTATCGGTGTCGAGGAAGTACTCGTCCTGGTTGTTCAGCGGCTGCACTTTCACGGCGTTCTCCGTCATCGCGTCTTCCCCGTTCCTGGGTTGGCTTGCCTGCCGCGCTGCTGCGCCGCGATCAGCCGGCGGCGGCACGGCGCGCCGGGGCCGCCTTGGCCGGTTTGACCGTCTTGGCCGGCACGGCGGCCTCGGTCGACGCGGCGCGACGCCTGGCAGCGACGCCGGACGCGGATTTCGTCGTCTTCGCGCCCGGTCCGCCCGGCGCCGCGCGGCGCCTGCGCAGCGCGGCCTCCAGCGCATCCAGCGCCTGCGGCAGCAGCACCGCCAGGCGCTGCATGCTGGGCAGGGTGTCGGGGCAGGCGACCAGGCCGAAGTGCAGCCTGTCGTGGTAGCCGAGCACGGTGATGTTCAGCCGATGGTCGCCGGCCAACACCGACACCGGGAACATGCCTTCAAGCTCGGCGCCGTAGAAGTACAGCGGCTGGCGCGGCCCCGGCACGTTGGAAATCGTCAGGTTGGTGAAGCTGGCGTGGTCGGGGTCGCGGTTGGGCTGCTTTTGCATCAGCGACATCGCGTACATGCCGATCGAGTTGATCGCCCGGCTCAGCGCGGCCGGAATGCGGCGGAACTCTTCCTTGGCCTCGCGCGTGGCGTCGCGTATCGCCAGCAGCCGCTCGCGCGGGTCGGCCAGGTGGGTGGCCAGCGTCGCATACACCGAGGCCACCGAGTTGGCACCGGCCGCGCTGCCGTTGCGCGGCAGTGCGACAGGAATGCTGGCCAGCAGCGGCTCGCCGGGCACCTGGTCGAACTGGCGCAGGTAGTCGCGCAGCGCACCGCCGCACACCGCCAGCACCACGTCGTTGACGGTCGCGTCGGCGGCCGCGGCAATCGCCTTGACGCGCGGCAGCGGCAAGGTCTGGGTGGCAAAGCGGCGCCGCGCGGTGGTGTTGCCGTTGAGCAGGCACTGCGGGCCGCGCGGAATGGCCGGCGGACGGCTCGCCGCGCGCGGCTTGCCCAGCCCGGCCAGCAACTCCTGCAGCAGGTGGCGCCAGTCGTCGTCGGCGGCGTGGGTGGCCTTGTGCGCGCGTGGCGTGGCCACCGGCGCCGACCACGGCGGCAGGCTCATGCCGCGCGGCGATTCGGCCAGGATTTGCGTCATCTGGTGCATCAGGCCAATGCCGTCGACCACCGCATGGTGCAGCTTCAGGTACAGCGCAAAGCGGCGCGGCTGCAGGCCCTCGATCAGGGTGCATTCCCACAGCGGGCGCGAACGCTCCAGCGGCAGCGAGTGCAGGCGCGAGATCGCCAGCCCCAGCTCGCGCTCGCCGCCCGGCCACGGCAGCGCCTCGTGGCGCAGGTGGTATTCGAGGTCGACCTCGTCGACCCGCTCCCACTGCGGCTGCAGCCGCCGCAAGCCGTCCTTTTGCACCAGGCGCAGGTTGAAGGGCTCGGCGTCGACCGGAAAGCGCTCCAGCTTTTCGTGCAGCTTTTGCATCGAGTCGATGCCGGCACCGGCGGGCAGCTTGAAGGTCAGCAGCACGCCGATGTGCATCGGCGACTCGGGTGTCTCCAGCGCCAGGAACGACGCGTCCTGGGCATTGAGCTTGGGCATCGGGTTGGCCTTTCGCGGGTGAACCCGGGCGCGGCCCCCCGGGTGCGTGCGGGCGGCGCACGCGCAACGGGACGCAGGATCGTCGTGCGCGGCGGCGCCGGAATCCTCCGTTCGGACTAGCGCTCGCGTGCAGTCAAGGTGTCAGCCCGGCGCGCAGCATCTGCTCGAACTGCGGCGTGTACGGCGGCAGCATGCCCCACTCGCGGCGCGGGTCGTGGTCGCTGGCCTTGTAGACCGAGCGCAGGTGGCTGAACTCCACAAAGCCCTCGCGGCCGTGGTAGTGGCCCATGCCGGACGCGCCGATGCCGCCGAACGGCGCGTCGTGCAGCGCGGCGTGCATCAGCACGTCGTTGATCGCGACGCCGCCGGACAGCGTGTGGTCGAGCACCCAGGCCTGTTCGGCGGCATCGTTGCCGAAGTAGTACAGCGCCAGCGGGCGCTCGCCGGCGTTGACCGCGGCGACCGCGTCGGCGATGTCGTCATACGGCTCGACGACCAGCGCGGCGCCGAAGATCTCATGGCGCATGATCGTGCTGTCGGCCGGCGCGCCAACGACGATGCGCAGCGGCACGCGGCGCTCGGCCACGCCGGCTGCGCTCGGCCAGTCGCCGGCCATCAGCACGCGCGCGCCGCGCGCGCCGGCGTCAGCGACATAGGACTCGACCCGCGCAAAGTGCCGCGCGTCGACCGCCGGCGTGACGTCGGGGTTGCCGGCAATCGTCGGGTACAGCCCGGCATAGACCGCGCGCAGTGCCTCGACAAAGGGCTCGAGCTGCTCGCGCGGCACCCACACGGTGTCCGGCGCGACGCAAAGCTGGCCGCTGTTTTGCGCCTTGCCGACGGCAACGCGGTCGGCGGCGACGCGCACGTCGGCGCTGCGGCCAACCAGCACCGGGCTTTTGCCGCCCAGCTCAAGCGTCACCGGCACCAGGTGCTCGGCCGCCGCCTGCATGATCTTGCGGCCGATGGCGGTCGAGCCGGTGAACACCAGGTGGTCCCAGCGCTGCGCGCTGAAGGCGGCGCCGACCTCCGGCCCGCCGGTGGTCACCGTCAACACCTCGGCGCTGAAGGCCTGGCGCACCAGCGCGGCCACCACCTCGGCGGTGCGCGGCGCCACCTCGCTGGGCTTGAGCGCGGCGCGGTTGCCGGCGGCGAACACGCTGGCCAGCGGCGCGAACAAGGTGTAGACCGGCGCGTTCCAGGTGCCGATGATGCCGACCACGCCCTTGGGTTGCAGCTTGACCCAGGCGGTGGCGCCCAGCGCATCAAACGGCGCGACGCTGGCGCGCGGCAGGTCGGCCAGCCACTCGGGCAGCCGGTCGCGCGCCGCCTTCAGCGCGCCGATCGCGCCGAGCACGTCGTTCATCAGCGAAAACACCAGCGGCCGGCCGCCGAAGTCCTCACGCATCGCCACGCACAAGGCGTCGGCGTGGGCCACCAGCGCGTCGATCGCGCACTGCAACCGCTGCTGGCGCACTTCCAGCGTCACCGCGCCTTCGGCGACAAAGGCGCGCCGCTGCACCTCAAGCGCGCGGCGGATCGGATCGGCGACTGAAGCGGCGGCAGCGGTCATGGCAAGGCCTCGGGGTGGCGGCTATGAAGCCGCGGATGATGGCGGGCGCTAGCCTAGAGCCTAGGCGCGGCACGCCGGCGGCTCGTCGTCCGAAGGGACGATGCCCGCGGCGCCGCCGCGCGGCGACGATTGGCCGCATGGCCACCTCCGAAGCAAGCGTTGCCGCCGCCGCCGCCCCGGTCGTCTTCGTCACCGGCGCCAGCCGCGGCATCGGCGCGGCCACCGCGCTGGCCTTTGGCCGCGCCGGCTGGCGCGTGGCGATCGCCGCGCGCACCCAGACCGAGGGCCAGCCGCTCGAACACCAGCTGCGCCGCCGCGACGGCACGCCGCTGGCCGGCAGCCTGGCGCTGACCGCGCAGGCGCTGCGCGCGGCCGGCGCCGAGGCCCTGGCGCTGCCGATGGACCTGATGGACCGCGCCTCGCTGGACCGCGCGTTCAACGCCGTGCTGGCGCAGTTCGGCCGCATCGACCTGCTGCTGAACAACGCCGTCTACCAGGACCGCGAGACCAACGCGCTGCTGTGCGACCTGGACGACGCGGCACTCGAACGCACGCTGTGGGGCAACGTGGTCGCGCCGTTTCACCTGGTGCGTCGCGCGCTGCCGGTGATGGTCGGCCAGGGCGGCGGGCAAATCATCAACATCAGCTCGGGCGCCGGCAAGGCCGACCCGCCGGTGCCGGCCGACCAGGGCGCCTGGGGCTTTGCCTATGGCGCGTCGAAGGCGGCGCTGGCGCGGCTGGCCGGCTGCGTCAACGTCGAATACGGCGCGCAAGGCCTGCGCGCGTTCAGCGTCAACCCGGGCCTGGTCAGCACCGAGGCGGTGAGCGCCGCGCTCGGCGACGACGGGCTGCTCGAACGCCGCTATGGCGCGATGAAGCCGCAGGCCATCGCCGCCGGCCTGCTCTGGCTGGCCACCGACCCACGCGCCGCCGCGCTGGCGCAAAGCCCGCTGATGATCGACCTGCAGGACGTGGTTCGCGCGCACGGGCTGGGCGGCTGATTGCCCACGCGCGGCGAACCGCCGCGCATCAGGCGGCTTGCGTGGCGCCTTCGGCGGCGACCTTCTTGGCCCAGGCGTAGTCGGCCTTGCCGGCCGGGCTGCGGCGAATCTGGTCGGCGATGACCACCTCGCGCGGCACTTTGTAGCCGGCCAGGCCCTGGCGGCAGATGCGGTCGAACTCGGCGCGGTCAAAGCGCGCGTCCTTGGCCAGCGTGACCACCGCGACCACCTTTTGCCCCCAGCGCTCGTCGGGCACGCCGACCACCAGCACGTCCTCGATCGCGTCGCAGCGACGCACCGCCTCCTCGACCTCCTCGGGGAACACCTTCTCGCCGCCGGTGTTGATGCATTGCGAGCCGCGGCCGAGCACCACGTAGTGGCCGTGCTCGTCGATGCGCACATGGTCGCCGGTGACCGCCCACAGCCGGCCGTCGAGGGTGACAAAGGCTTCGGCGCTCTTCTTCGGGTCGCCGTAGTAGCCGATCGGCGTGTAGCCGCTGCGCGCCAGCGTGCCCAGCGCGCCGGGCGTGTTGACGATGCGGCCCGAATCGTCGATGACCGCCAGGTCGGGCCGCGGCTCGATCACCATGAAGCCGTCGCTGTGCTCGCCGCGGTCCTTGCCGCCGACCACGCCCGACTCCGACGAGCCCATCGCATTGCTGATCACCAGGTTGGGCAGCAGCGCGCGCAGCCGCGCCTGCAACGCCTGCGAGAACACCGCGCCGCCATTGCCGAACACCGCCAGCCGCGACAAGTCCCAGCGCCCGGGGTTTTGTTCGAGTGCGCGGATCAGCGGCATGGCCATCGCGTCGCCGACGATGGACAGGATGTTGACGCCGTCGCGCACCACGATGTCCCAGACATGGCCCGGGTCGAAGCGCGGCTCGTCGTTGACGACCACCGTGTGGCCGGCGTACAGGCTGATCAGCGAGGCCCACATCGCCGCGCCGTGCATCATCGGCGCGGTGGCGAAATAACTCAGCGCCGGACCGTGCGGCACAAACTCCAGCAGCTCTTCGGGCCGCGTGATCGGCGGCCGGTTGAAGTAGATGCCGCCGCCGCCGAGCGCGGCCATCAGAATCGACTTGTGCGGCCACATCACGCCCTTGGGCAGGCCGGTGGTGCCGCCGGTGCACAGCATGTAGATGTCGTTGTCGGAGCGGCCGGGGTCGTCAAGCTCGGCGCTGCCCGAGGCCAGCACGGCCTCGTAGTCGTCGACCCCGGCGGCGGGCGCAGCGCCGCCAACGCGCAAGCGCAGCGCCAGCGTCGGCACCTTGGGCGCGGCGGCGGCGACCTCGTCTTCGAACTCGGCGCCGTAGACCAGCGCCTTCAGGTCGAGCGAGCGAAACAGGTAGACCAGTTCGTCGGCAACGTAGCGGTAGTTGACGTTGACCGGCGCCGCGCCGATCTTGCAGCAGGCAAAAAAAGTCTCCAGGTAGGCCGCTGAGTTGTGCAGTTGGATGCCGACGTTGTCGCCGCGCACAATGCCGCGCGCGCGCAGTGCCGAGGCCAGCCGGGTGGCGCGCTCATCGAGTTCGCGGTAGCTCAGCCGCAGCGGGCCACAGCGAAAGGCGATGCGCTCGGGCAGCGCACCGGCGACGATTTCAAACAAGTCGGCAAGGTTGAAGGTGCGCTGTCGGCTCATCGTGTCGTCTCCTGGTGTGAGTGCTGTGTGGGATGCACCCGCCGCAGTGCCGGGGCGGCGCGATATTCGTTGCGCGCATGGGCAGCGCTCATCGTCCGAACGGGGTATGCGACACCCGGGCCGCGACAAAGAAACTGCGCCGATCGACACCGCATCATCGGAGACACCCATGGCAACCACGAAGGACTATCGGATCGGCGAGTTCACCTTTCCCCGCGGCTGGTTCATGATCGCCGAGGCCTGCGAACTCGACACCCACCGGCCACTGGCGGTGCGCTTCTTTGGCAAGGACTTTGCGCTGTACCGCGGCCGCACCAGCGGCAAGGTGGTGCTGCTCGACGCCTACTGCCCGCACATGAAGACGCACCTGGCGGCGCCGAACAAGACCAGCTACGTGATCCAGGACGGCATGGGCACCAACGTCGAGGGCGACGGCATACGCTGCCCCTACCACGCCTGGCGCTTCG